>ENA-UPTA01000008-UPTA01000008.1-activated-sludge-metagenome-genome-assembly--contig:-NODE-8-length-212428-cov-9.971004_pt1 | contig 212428 bp, 185 predicted proteins | sample MGYA00238184_ERZ773361 | MGnify/ENA primary metagenome ERZ773361 (study PRJEB29100, sample SAMN05720205) | activated sludge metagenome | isolation source: anaerobic digester from wastewater...
CACCCCAGAGCCGCATCCTGTGTTTTACTTTTTATGGGGTATCATCCACTACTTTTATCGGGCATTTTGTATATTTGAACTTCTCTTCTGCGATGGTTTGCCTGGTTGATGAGTTAATTGCCTGGATCCTTATGTTGTAATCCTCGGCTTCCGCAAATGGGCTGCTCGGGCAGACTCTCTGGAGGTTGAGCTGGATTCTTGATTTCGTGAATTCAAGAGGTTTTGGGGCGTCTTCAAGGTGTATGACGTATGTTGGTGTAACACCTTTTGGAAGGTTCTCGATGGAGAGTGTGAAGTAAAGAATAAATGTGTTACTTGAAATGTCTGTTTTTACATCGGTTATTTTGATCTTTGCCTGTTTGCTCTCCTGGATGTATGGCCAGGTGTTGCCGTATTTGTCGACAACCTGGATCTGTACTCTGTCATCAAGGTTCCTCAATATTTCCGAGTGTTTGAAAGAGATTGTCCCTTTGGCTGGCTTGATCGGGTCTTTTCCGGAGACTTTTATCCCATTCAGGAAAATATTGTAGCCTTTTATGTAGCTTTCCGGGATGTTGCCAAGCTCCCCTGTTGTCCACTCGACTATTCCCCTCTCAAACTTTGTCTTTTTGGGTTCCAGGAGCAGATAATACTGGATTTTTGCGTGCATCCTCCTTCTGTCACCCTGATTGATAATCATCTGTTCAAAACCTTTTTTTGCATAGCCGGAAGCATTGCCAAAGTACATTACATTCAAGGTTTTTCTGTATGGCAGGGTACTTTCGTACCTGTCTATTGGTCCATCTGAATTGGTATAATCATCAGACCTGCTGCTCACCAGATCATAAGAAATTGTTCTAAGACCGTCTTTCGTTTCGCTTGAATCGATGACTAGCAGGCCAGTTCTCGTTATTTCTGGTGCTGAAAGATATATTCTTTGAGTAGACATTTTATCTATGTCACCTTCATAAGTTATGAAAGTCTTTGTGGGAGAGAATTTTTTATCAGGTTTTATGGTTTCATCCCTTACTATGTTTGCTTTTATGGTGGCATTCATTCCCCATCCGCCCAGTGGATTGACCATCAGGTTGTGGCAATAGGTGAAAAAAGCTTCCTCAAGATTTGTGCCTGTTCCTGAAAAGAATCCCGACAGTCTGTCCAGGTCAAGGTCTTCTGTTCTGGAATAAATGTTTGCGATTGCTGAATCTCCATGCACATTCAGCATCCATTCTACAAAAAGACCACATGTATAGTAACTTCTTGCATTGTTTGAATAGAATGTTGTCCAGAGGTAGTTTTCGTAGTCCATAAAGCCACTTTTCCCGCCAGTATAATAATCTCTTTTTGCGCCTTCTGAAACGTTTGTTATGTAGGCAGAGAGCCCTGTGGCAACAGCTTCCACAAACCACCTGTTTGTATTCGCCCTTCCATTTGTATAGCGCTGGCCCTGAAAAACATGAATCAGCTCATGCGTTGCAACCAGCTTCATGTTTTCGTAGTCATCCAGCTCGTTGCAGCTTATATACATTCTCCTTCTGGCTCCGCCTCCGATTGCGGTCTCACCCTGCACACCCCTTCCGCAATCCATGACTATCACGTCAAACGGTGTTCGAAGTGGTTGGAAAAGACTACCACCATCAAATTCTGTAAGCCTCTTGTATGCCTCATTCAACGCCTTGTCCAGGTCCTCGATATAGTTGTCAGTTGTCGGATCGTTGTTGTGTCCGCCACTGCCTTTACTCTCCCAGGCAGAATCATCGGGGACCCTGTCATCGAGGCAACCAAGGCATGGCTTCCCGGCCCTGAAGTATGTGATTCGAAAATTTGAGTCGGGTAATACTGTGTTTACGCCGCTATCAAGCCAGTTTTGCTGATGTTCTGCCCTGTATACTTTTGCGTTTTGTGGTGGGGCAGCCTGCATGGTGCCTGACGTGGAAAGAATTGTTACCGGTTTCGATAATTGTCCAAAACTATCACTAAAGTAGAGAACACCTGCGTCAGGGTCGTAGTCGAGCGAGTCGCCGCATTTGACCCATTGCCCTGTCTGTTCGTCAAGAGATTCCGCCAGGACACGGTCTTTTTTGGGATCAAAGTTGAAATTTGCTTTGATTGCAACACTGAAAGTGCCGGATTTTTCAGCTGAGACCTCAACCTTGTACTGCCCGGAGAAATTGTCTTTTGGTGGCGAAACCATTGTTATCGAGGCGCTTGTGTTTGCTGATGCAAAGCCAGGCGGAAAAGCAATTGATGCCAATCCATCATCGGAATTTACCACGCCACCATTTGCAAGGATGAGTTTTCCAAAGAATTTGATGGTGATAGTTTTTGTTTTGGCGTCCCAGACGACCGAGCATCCGAGGTTTTCCGAGACAAACCTGAGTGGCACCATTGTCCTGCCGCCAACTATTACAGGTGGCTGGTCAATTGTTATTTCTCGGCCGGAAACTCTGGCAGTGCTCTTGCCAATCCAGAGCTCGATTGATATTTCCTCGAGTTTCAGGGTTATTTTTTGCTCTTTGCTGTTCCAGTCAATGGTCCCACCCAGCGTCTCGATTAGAGACCTGATCGGGAGCATCGTCCTTCCTTTTATAATGATTGGACCAGTACTCTTTCCCTTTTCGATTTCTACGGATTTCCCATTTACGAGCATGGTTGGCTTGCCAATCGTCAACACTATTGTTTTGGCTTTGCCTCCAGAACCTCCAGGAGGTGGTTGTTCTTGAACTTTATTTGCGACAACGAGCGCAAGTCCGCATCCGCCAGATTCGTCGGTCCATGACCACGTATCTTTATCAGAATCGATAACCTCATATTTCCCGGGTTTAATAACAGCATTCGGCTCAACTATCCAGAAGATCTTTTCTGAACCTTTCATATCTGGCGGGGCGTACGATTGCCAGGGGCCGTATACGGTTCCATCTTCATGTTTGAGCGATATGGATCCATAATTCTTGGAGCCTTTGCCATCGTTGAAATGGACCGTGCCAATTCCGATGAGTTTGTATGATTGGGATGTGCTAAACACTGTTGGTTTTGATGGCCCATTTTTGAAGTTTGGTGATGAGGTTGTGAAATTGTCAAAAAGGACTACCTCTTCTTCCTCGGCGATAATTTTTCCTGGAGGAAAGCCCATAAAAAAGGCGATTACCAATAAAATTGATGTTAGTTTTTTCAATTAGAACCTCCTTTTTAAAGATAATAAGATTGAGTTTAGTTTAGTGACTGGATAAAGAAAGAGGCCAGTTTTTTAAAAACTTGAGAAATAAAAAAGCCGCCCTTTTAGGGCGGCTTTTTTATTGTGTCGGTGATTGGTGATTTTTTATGGTTTTGGGTAAGTCAGTGTTATCTTTTTGGTTTTGGATTCGTACTCGACAAGTGCGCCGAGGGCATCACCAACAAATCTCAATGGAAGAAGTGTTTTGCCGCCAACAATTGTTGGGTAGAGTTTCTTTGCTGAATCGATGAAAATTTCCTTGCCATCAATTTTTGCAGTTTTCTTGCCGATCCAGAGCTCAATGACTTTTTTCTTGCCATTGCCAAGCTGTTGAGTAAGCATGACTTTCTTGTCCTTGCCGTTCCATCCGACTTCGACATCGAGTGCTTTTGCGACCTCGGCTATTGGCATGAAAGTTGATCCTGCAAGATCTTTTGGAAGTGGTGGAGAGGATGCTGTTGGTGCAGTTACAAGTTTTACAGTTTCTCCATTAACAAGCATGGATGCTTTGCCAAGCCAGAGTTCTATTTTGGTGGTCTTTCCATTGCCAGCTTTTGGATCGTATGTGATTTTGTAAGTATATTGCCTGCAATTGCCATTTTCGTCGCACGCCGAAATCTCTATTTCATTGAGACCTTGTACAAGCTGGACTTTTTCTGTAAAGAAAAACCTCTTTGTCTCATCGTCTGTTATTGGGTCTTTCCTGACCTGAACCTGACGACCTGCAACAGTGACTTTTGCCTTTTCTTCAGTGAAACCCCTGAATTCAACAAAATTCTGGCCGGTTGTCATGGAGTAATCCATAGAAAGCTGGTCTTCACTCGGTTTGTCGATTACAAGGTCCGGTGGGGTTGTGTCCAGAACAGCAATTACCATTATTCCATCGCTTTCACCGGTAAAGTTCTGGCAGACTATGACGATGTTGTTGAAGCCTTCTTTGAGATTCATCGTGTATTCAAATGTTCCATCGTTTGCCAGCTGGACCTTGTTTCCACCGATGAAAAGGGTGAGTTGTTTTACACCTTCTTCAGATTCACACTTGCCTGAGATCTTGAGCGATTTCTCTGTTGTGGTGATGTCGCGGTAGTTTATCTGGCCCTGTTCCGATCTCCTCTTGGATTCAGCTTCATCTGGCCATGGGGAGTCTTTCTGGATTGGAGTGATAAGATGGATGACAGGTGGTTTTGCGTTTTTGCGGATAGAAAGTGTTTCATCAACTGACTTTGTAAGTGCTTTGCTTCCGGATGCGGAAAGTAGAGTGACATTTTCTAATCCTATCCTGACATTGTCGATCTCTATCTTGTCACCGGTTGATTTAAGCGTTATTGCAACAATAGTGTTTTCGTTCTGGTCTGCCACAACGCCCTTTTCCCTCTTGATTCTTATGTTCACCCTGTCAGGCTTGATGTCATATTGCATGTCTGCAATCTCGCCGAAACGGGTCATCATCTGCCCGAGAGAAACGTTTGTCACTTCGAGGTACCTGCCATCATAAACAAAATCAAGCCTGGCTTCTTTGATCTGGATATCGGATGGCTCAAGATTGATCTTTATCTCGGTCTGACGGCAGATTTCGTTGATTGCGCAGGATGTAATGACTTTGCGTTCTGGCTTGAGCGTCAGGCTGAGAAGCTTTGCAGTTGCCCTGATGGTAATATCTTTTTCGATTTTCTCACCCCTGGCGTCAGAACCTGTGGCGAGGATTTTGATTTTATAGCCATCTTCGAAGTATTCGAGCTGCTCGGAAGATTTGATTGTTACTTTTGTTTCAAATGGCGGGACGCCATTTGGCGGGTCAAATTTTGCCTGGAAGTATTTCTGGGATTCCTGTGCAAGCTGGAGCGTGACCGGGTTGTTGTACTCGTTGATTGGACTTATCGTTAGATTGAATGATGTTTCCGTGGATGGCTCCACTTCAACGAATTTTGTGCTTGAAGAAACCTCGAAACTCGGTGGTTTGGCTGGTTCTACCATTAGTTTGAGATCTGAAGAGGAAGATTGCCCAGAAAGATCGTCAGAGACTTCAACACGGAAGAGACTTTCGGTGCCTTCAGAAGTTCCTGGCGGGACTTCCACTGAGAGCTCGATGAGTGATGACTGCATTGGGTCGAGTGTTATCCTGCCGCCATTTGGCGATGGTACTTTGTCTACCAGCAGGGAGTTTTCCCAGTTCTGGCCACCAAGGTGTGTCATTTGAATGCCGAAATCCATGAATATGTTTCCAGTGTTTGTGAGGATATACTTGAAGTTTGCCCTAGAACCTGCCTGGACTGAGGTTTGCTGACCGTTAACCTGTTTGAATGTGTAAGAGGTGAGGAGTGGCTGAGCGAGATCAACCATTGTGCTCTGGAGGATTTCTTTCTTTGTGTTGTCTTGTATCCAGGCGACTACATAACAATTCTTTGTGAGGGTTTTCCAGTCATAATTCTTGCCTGGCATTTCAAAGTGTATACGACGTTTTGTTATTGTTCCTGGTGCAAGGCTGATTGGATCTCCGAGTGCCTCGTCTTTTGGTGATTTTTTTTGTCCTTTCTCGTAGAGGAACTTCATTACCGTGAGACTGTGCTCTCTCTCGCCGTTTGTTGCCTCGAAAAGAACGTTGTTTTCCACAAGCACAAAATACACATTCAAATCTTTGTATGCCGAAACATCGCTCAAGGTGTTGATTTCGAGGTAGGCATCACCTTCATCACCATCGACCGTTGCCTGAAGGAACAACGAAAGCGGCGAAGTCATGTGTCTGTAGGTTTCGGTTCTCTGTTTGAAACGAAGATAGCTGAATGATGTTCCTGACATCTTCCTGTCTGGAAGCCTGTCTGGTGGTGGGGCCTGGCGTTCAAATGGTTTGTCACCTTCAGAGAAGTTCCATACACCGTTAAACATTGTGGTTGGGAGGCCTTCCTGAGTGTACCAGCGATAACGATAATGATGTGATTCCTGGGTCATTCCCGAGTTGTCGTTTGGTGCATCACAGTAATATGCAAGGGGGATTATTTCTGCATAGCCATACTCTTCGGCCATCCTGTACTGGCCTTCCCTGTGGAATGGACAGTACTGGCACCAGACAGCCGTAAAGGTTTCTGTGAGCAAGGCCCTTGGTACCTGTTTGTCAGTTGCCGGGTTTGTGCATGGGTTTACAAGAAGGATAAAGGTAAACTTGACCTCTTTGTTTGCTGCGCCTGCACCGTTCATTGTTACTGCAATTTCATAGATGCCAGGGGTGACATTGCCCTTTGGAATCAGCGTCATCGTTGTTTTGTTGTTCTCCCTTATCTTGACGGATGAGGGTTTGAACTCAACAGTGACGTTGGATAATTCGAAATTTTTTGGATCGCAGCTCAAATTTTCGATAGCTTTTCCGGATGGATGAGTGAGGCATTTTTTGAGCGGCATTGCGTAGCTGAAGCTTACGTTGCGATCGAAACCATTTTGCGGGTTTATGGTTATCTCGAGGCTTGCTGGATTGTTGCATTCCATCTCGACAAAGTAACCCTGTTCGGTAGGAAGCGAGTAGCCAAAACCATCAGATGGGAGAACCACTGCCTCAATACTCTGATCGCCTTTGTTTGTAGCTATTTTGATAACTGCTTTCATGGCTTGACCAGCAGTCATGCCCGTGGTGTCTATTTTTACAGTGATGAAGTTCACATCACCAACAAATGTTGGCGGATCTACTGACAGGAACGGGATTTCCTGACTGATTTCGATCTTGCCGGTAAGCGCGCCACCGGTCCAGTTGCGGACTTCAATTCTTCTCTGCCCTTGTTCTCCAACTGGCATTACACCGAAATCGAGTATTTTTGGTGCAACTGTAAACCATACAACGTTGCTTGCTTGTGGAACGAATGATTCTGTATCTACTCTTGGGAAATCGAAAATTGCACTATATGGTACAGACTGGAGCCTGAGGTTTTGTGTGTCAGAGACGATTACCTTGTCCTCGATACATGCAAGACCACTTGGGAAAGAGAAGAAACCAGCGGCTTTTTTGATATCGGAATCATTTGGATCTTCATTCTCTTCGCCTGATTTGGAGAAGAAAATTGCTCTTCCTGGCCCACCTGATCTTCCATATATCCATGATCTTCCAGAAGCATTGTCAAAAACAACTACTCTGTCATTGTAGGTGTCAGAAACGTAAATTTTGCCTGACTGGTCATAAGAGCAGTCCTGCGGGAAGAAAAGCTGTTCTTTCCCTCTACCCTTGAAACCATACTGTTTGACTGGTTTTCCGTCAAGTGTGAACTCCTGGATTCTGCAGTTGCCGGAATCTGCAACTATGAGTTTTCTGCCGTCTGATGAAATTCCGGTTGGGTTGCTAAACTGGCCTGGGGCCTGGCCATATCCACCAAACTGGTTTATAAACTCGCCTGAAAGCGAGAATATCTGGACAAGATTGTTTCCTGAGTCAGCGACAAACATCTTGTTGACTGATGAAACGACGATAACATCGGAGGGTGAATTCAACTTTCCATTACCGTTTCCTGCCGAGCCGATTATCTTTTTGAAAGTCCCATCTACAGCGAATTGTTTGATGCAGTTATTTCCGGCATCTGCCACGTAGATGTTGTCATTCTTGTAATCCACGCCTACCGGATTGGCAAACTGCCTCTCGCCTGTGCCAAATGAACCAAATTCTGATATGAATTTGCCATCTTTGGTCATGATTATGACTTTTTTTCTTGCTGAATCCGCAACCGCGATGTTTTCGCCATTGTAGGCCACGCCTGCTGGTCTGCCGAAGGAGGAGGCAGCCTGTTCAACTGGAAGGCCCAAAATGCCTGCGTATTTTCCGTCTTGCTCGAAGACATCTACTCGGTTGTTTGTGTTTGATGCAACATAAATCTTGCCGTCAAGAATTGTGATTCCAATTGGATTGCCAAGCTGTCCTTGTCCTGATCCTGGAGAACCAAATGAGGAAACAGTGGCACCATCGGCATTAAGGATTGTTACTTTGCCTTCTACGACATCAGTTACAAAGATCTTGTTTTCAAGAGCCGTTATTCCAAATGGGTGGGAAGAAGGTATATTCTGGATGAATTTTCCATCAAGATCATAAATCACTATCCTGCCATTTTGTGGATCGGTTACAAACAGCTTGGATGCTACAACACAAACACCAGCTGGGCTGGCAAGCTTGCCATCTTCAATTCCCTTGGAACCGATTGTGTTGATGAATTTACCGTTAAGGTCCAGTACAACAACATTTGATGCGCCGGAGTTGGCTATATAGATTCTGTTTTGGTCTATCCAGATACCCTCCGGTCTCTTAAGGAGCTTCCTGCCATCGGTACCGAATGGCATAAATTCGCCTTCGTATGGTGAATCCACCTTGTTACCCCTGACGAGAATTTTGCCCTGTGACCTGTCAATCCAGTATATTTTTTCCCTGTAGGCAAATATTCCACCTGGGTCGCTTATCTGTTCCTCATGGTTTCCATGAAGTCCAAAAGCAAACTGGGATTGCCCGTTCTTCATTATGGCCTGTGTTCTGAATGCTGCCTGTTCGACAACGTAAACTCTGTTGCCCTCTGATGCTAGCCAGGAGGGGGACACGAAGGTACCAAGTTTTGGTGGTCCACCAATTGGAACAACACCAAAATCAGAGATGGCACTTGCTTTTCCTGGTACAAATATACCTGGCACTAGCCCCATCAGGATCGCAAAACAAAGTGTTAATGATAAAAATTTCTTCATTAAAGCCCCCTTCTAGGTTGTTGTAAATGTATAGGTCCGGTCATTGTGAAGGAAGTATATTGTCTACAACCTTAAACTCAACGATATTTGGTTTGTGATAAGCTTAAAGTTAAGTTTGTACCCATTTTGATTAAAGCTTCACGAATTATTACAGATTTATTCCGGTAAATTTTAAAAAATAGAATTGGTTTATGCTGTGTTCTTTTACACGAACAATTTTTTGATCATTAAAAGATAAATTTATTGAGATGCAAAAGTAAAAAATACATTTCAACCGAGGGCTTCTTCGCATTTTTTGCTAAGTGGAGTCAAAATTTGTTGACAGGGTGGCTCAAGGGTTTAAGATGGATTCGCCCAATTTGGGCCACCCTCCTTTTCTTTCCGGGGACTTGTCCCCAAAACCCTAACCCCCTTCCGGCGGGGGTTTCGGTTTTTATTATAGGAAACCACTTCACCATATAAATGGACCAATTGTGAATAATAATATATGACTATTTATAGTCCAATCAAAGAATACAAGCTATATTTGGTTTATATATCTGATTTGGTTTAAGTAAATTGTGAAATCAGAAAAAGATTGACTAGACCATTAAAATAAAATTAGCGTCTAGAAATTTATAATGGAATGTTATTTTATAAGCCATTTTTTCAAAATCATTCCAATCTGGCAAACTCTTATTTCCAAATATTAATCTTGCTGACGTACCAGACCCATGAGTGCTTGCGCGGTTTCTTCAAAAGAAGCGTAGAGTTTTCTTGTGTTTTCCCTCATGATGCTGATTGCCTTGTCAAGTGATTCATCCATGACGTTTTCCAGCAAGATTTCTTTCGATGCTTGTGAGACTTCACTGGCCCATTTACCCAATTCTTCTACGGATGAGAAAGTTTTTTCATCATCATCGTCCTCAAACTGGTCCCGTACTTCTTCAATCCCTTCCAGCAGTTCCTCTGATTTATCTTCGATGAGGTCTTTCTTATTTTCTAACAGTTCCATAATAGTGTCCAGCGATTCAATCTCATATTCGGACATTGCATCTACCTTGTCTTTAAGTATTTCGAGAAGCTCCATCACCTTTTCTTTGTTTTGATCCATTTTTTCCTCCTTCCGGTATTATACCTTTCCTGTCAAAAAAGAAAAACCCCGTAATAAAATTACGGGGTTTTGAATTCTATTTGTATTAATCAGACTCACACGTCTTTGACGATATTGGAGGCGATGACTGACCTCTGTATTTGATTGGTGCCCTCATATATCTGGGTTATCTTGGCATCGCGCATCATCTTTTCGACAGGGTACTCTTTCATATAGCCATATCCACCAAATACCTGGACTGCGTCCACAGTCACCTTCATGGCCAGGTCTGTGCAGTAGAGTTTCACCATTGCCGATTCTTTTGAATATTTTGTTGCACCTGAGTCAATCCACCTTGCCACGTTGTAAAGCATGTTTCTTCCAGCTTCAATCTGGGTTGCCATGTCTGCAAGCATGAAACCGATCCCCTGGAAGTTGATGATTGGCTGGCCAAACTGCACCCTCTGTTTCGCGTAAAGAAGTGCTGCCTCGTAGGCACCCCATGCTATTCCAAGCCCCTGTGCTCCAATGCCTGGGCGTGACTTGTCAAGGGTTTTCATTGCAACAAGGAAACCCTGTCCTTCTGCGCCAATAACGTTTTCAGCAGGAACCCTGCAGTCCTGGAACACCAGTTCGGTGGTTACTGAGGAACGGATACCCATCTTGTGTTCATCTTTGCCATAAGTGAAACCTGGCGTACCTTTTTCCACTATAAATGCAGTGAGTCCTCTTACACCCTTGGTTTTGTCGGTTTGTGCAATGACTGTTGTAAAATCTGCTACTCTGCCATTTGTAATGAACTGCTTGGTGCCGTTGAGTACCCAGTGGTCGCCGTCTTTGACTGCAGTTGTTGCAATATTGGATGCGTCAGAACCGGCGTTTGCTTCTGTTAATGCAAATGCCGTCAACCACTCTCCGGAAGCTGCCTTTGTGAGATATTTCTTTTTCTGCTGCTCATTGCCCATTATGACGATCGGGAATGAACCAAGGGCATTTACTGCGAAGGAAACCGCTACACCACCGTCAACTCTTGCGAGCTCCTCAATGATGATACAGAGTTCAAACACTCCAAGCCCAAGTCCATCATATTCTTTTGGAATATATGTCCTCATCAGGTCTGCTTTGGCAAATTCCTTGATGATTTCCATAGGGAATATGCCTTTTTCGTCGAGTTCAGCCCTGACCGGCCTCATTTTTTCCTCGGCGATCTTTTTGGCGAGGTTTTTTATCATTTTCTGTTCATCGGTGAGCAAATAGTCCATCTGTAGACCTCCTTACTTTTATTTTGACACAACTAACAGAAACTGGTTACAATATGTGGAACATTTTTGTTTTTTGGCAAGTAAGGAGATGTATGAAAAGAACTTTTGTTTTGATAATGCTGGTTTTTTTCTTTTGTGCGGGGTGTGGTTGCAATGAAACAACCAGAATCGTGAAAGTGGATGATTCTGGAAACAACAAGTCTGCTGCAGATGGTCAGAACGAGACAACTAAGAATACTCCTCCCGTAAAAGTGGATCCATTCGCAGAAAAACCTTTTCCCAAAGCAACATCTACGAAGGAATGGTTTATGTTCAAAGGTACCCCGGACAATCTCGGGCTGGTTGATGCCGATATAAAGTTGCCTTTGGGGAAGAAATATGATGAAAAAAACAAAAAGGCCGTAGAATATCGCTGGGTCTCTTTTTCAGCGCCAAACATGAACAGACTCCTTGGAAACCCTGCCGTTGTAAGGAACAGGATATATTTTGGTTGTGAGATGGGTTTCATATCATGCTTCGATTTTATCACAGGTGAACCCAAATGGAGGAATGGGGACCAGATAAAACCAATTATAACTCCAATCGCTGCCAATGATTATGTTGTTATTTTTGGCACCCTTGATGGCGAGGTTTACTGCTATGATGGTCTTTCAGATTCAAAATTATGGATGTTCAAGACTGGCCCAAATATCTCCGCACCACCAAATGTCACCGACGAGAGTGTGAAAAATGGAAGGGTCCATGGCGGACCAAAAATAGTTGATGACAAAGTCTATTTCGGTGCTTTTGATGGAAAACTCTATTGCCTTGATATCAAAGATGGCAAAAAAGTTTGGGAATTTGCTACCAAAGGGAAAATATACAGCTCTCCTGCCATCTCGGAAGGCAGGGTATATTTTGCCAATTTTGAGGGAAAGCTTTTCTGCATTGACCAGAAAACAGGCAAGAAAATCTGGGATACTGATATAGGAAAGCCTACTATTGCATCTCCGGTTGTTTTTGGGCCCAGGGTCTGGGTTGGTGGCAAAAACTCGAAGATGTTCTGTTTCCAGACAAAAGACGGGAAAAAGCTCTGGGAATACCAGGGGCCAGTTTCAGATTACGGGATTGAATCGACCCCGGCGCTTGACGAAGAAAACCTTTATTTTGGTGAAACAAAGGGGAACCTCATTTGCCTGAACTGGAAGACCGGCAAAGAGGTTTACAAAGTCAGCATCTCGGACAAACCGCTCAATTCCTCACCAGTAATCGTCAGAAATATGGTAATGGTTGGCGGTCACGACAAGAATTTTTATGTTATAGACAAGAAGAATGGAAAAGTGCTGGACACTTTTGAAACAAGGGGCAGCATTCTTGCCTCACCCATTATTATCGGGAATGAGGTTCTGGTGACCAGCTACGATTCGAGCATATACATCCTCAGGGCAAAGGGAACAAACCCTCCCTGATCCTAGTGACTGTCTAGCCTGGATTTTTTCCTTACCAGTCTCTCATGGCGGTGCCTCAGATCATCGATTGCTGGCGCCGCCATTTCATTTTCGGAAAGCAAATTTATCTGCCTTGCAACAGACATTGCTTTCTCGGTTGCTTCAAGTGCCTTGCTGATATCTTTGGTTCTGTGCTCAAAGTGTTTTGCCTGTTCGACTAGTGCTTCAACCACCTGACATGGGTCATGACAAACATTTTCAAAATGTTTTGCGGCTTTTTCAAATTCACCCTGTTTTTTGCAGAGCCTTCCGAGTGCAAACATCGCTTCGTCTCGTAGCTTCTTGTTTGGTGTGTCGGAGGCCCTTTGCATGTATTCCATGCCTTCACATGAAAATCCTTTCCTCCAGAGGTATTGGCCAACTGAAAGCTGCTCTATCGGGTCTTCAAAAAATGGGCTGTCCGGTGTTTCAAAGATTGAGCCAACCATTTCCAGCAAAGACATCATGCTCACGACGTCCTGCTGGTTGTGCTCGAACACTCTGGCCATGTCTGTTGGGTCGCTTGTTCTCACGTAGTCGAAATAAACCTCTGGTATCAATTCCCCTGGAATGTCACCTTCCCTTACTTTTCTAAACAAATTGCATTCAAGGCTCTGCAGTGAGCAGGACTGGAGCCTTTTTTTCCATATTATTCTTGATGTGTGCAGGAGATCCAGGTGGTCAAACTCTGAAAAAGGGTTTCTCTCCCTCATCATGAGGTACCTTGTTTCAAGGAGGGGTATGTCAAAAGTCTTGCCATTAAAAGTGACGATGTGGGTTTTCCCGTCAAGGTATTTCTTCAAGATGGAAAGCATGTGTGGCTCATCGGAAAATTTTGGCATAAAAAGCTGGACTGTCTGGAATTTTCCAGAATCCAGGAAACCGAGACCAACCATAAAAGCATAGGTTCCTGTTCCACCAGCGAGACCGGTGGTTTCAGTATCGAGGAATAGCACTTTTTCCGGGGATATATCAACCCCAAGACCAATGAAATTTCTAAGTCTTGAGTAGATTTTTTGTTTTAGTGCCCAGGTCCTTGAGGAAAATGCCACAAAAACTTTGCTCTGGCCCTTTTGGGACCACTCGCCGCTGACGAGCTCCTCCAGAGGAATGCTGGATTTTTTGGCTTGTGATTTGGGCGCGCCAACAATCCTCTGGAGTCGCTCTGACAAATCCATTTATTTGCAGCCCGGTTTTGTAAGTGTTATCTGTTTGCTGGATGCATTGTAATTTACACTTGCGCCAAGGGCTTCGCTTACAAAGCGTAATGGTATCATCGTTTTTCCCTTTACGATTTGTGGTGCTGCCTGGAGCTGAACAGGTGTGCCATCAATGAGAGCCATTTTTGAACCAATCTTCAGCTCAATTTTCTTTCCGGTTTCAGTCACAAAAGAAATGACTTTGGTTGATGCCTCGTATTTGAGTTCGACCCCAAATGATTCAGCCACAAACCTTATTGGGACAACTGTTACCCCCGAGGTGATCATTGGCGGGGCCTCCAGTTTGACTTTTTTGCCATTCACAAGTGTCTCATCTTTTCCGATCCACATGATTATTGTCATTGGATCGGAAAATCCGACGACCTCAAAGGAAAGGTCGATTTTGAAAGCGTTGGATTTTATTTGTGCCGTACCAGTGTTGTTGGCCTTGCTCAGGAGGTTCTTATTGATTATGAAAACTACAGACACATCTTCGCCATCAAAAACGATTGGATTGACAATGAGCCATGGTGCTTTAACTGTCACATCACCATGGTTGTAACCACTCAGTTTCACTATTTTTTTGAATGTTTGGGTCTCACTGCAACGGATGACAACTTTTTCACTTTTTGCTTGAGGTTCCTGTCCGCCGCCAAAAGCCACCAGGACAGGAATGGTCTTTTTCCCTCCGTTTGATTTTATGTTGATGGCTGATTTGTGGATGCCCGGACTAAGTTTTGTTATGTCTGCAATAACCATTATCTCGGTGTTGTTGCCAGAAAATTGTGTTGGGCTGACAAAAAGCCAGTCATCATCAGAGGTTAAAACTCCGGACAATTCACCTGTTCCGTCATTCTGGATTTTGATCTTTTTTGAAATGGCTTTTTTCTCGTTTGTGTAGCCAAAATTGAGCTCGTTTTCTTCCACATAGAGAACAGGTGGTTTTACGCCTATGTTTGTGTAGCAACGGTAGGAGAAATCGCTTTTGACAGGATCAGTTTCTTTGTGTTCCAGGCGGTGCACTTCCATGCCTATCACGAGATAACCACTGACAACGGTCATTTCTGAAGGATTTGGGACACCTGGGATACTGTCTTGCCAGAGCAGCATGCCATTTTCTGGATCGAAAGCCCTGAGTTTTGTGTTCAGTCCAGAATTGTCTTCGGTCATGGTATAAAGAACGCCGTTTGCTACAGTTGTTGTATGACCTATGTCAGAACCTTCGATCGTGGATGTCCCCTGTAGTGCTACTTGCCAGACTGTCTTGCCTGTTCCGAGATCGAGGCAATAGACCACTTTCGGCTGGTTTTTGTCCTTGCTACCCCTCGATACTATATAAACCCTGTTGCCAAGGATCGAAGGTGTTCCTGATGGCATCCCGCAATTGTCGGGGTCGCTTGATTCATAGTCAGACAATCTCTTGCTCCAGATTGTTTTTCCATCTTCAGGAGAGATACAGTTGAGTCTGTCATAAACGGTATTGACAAGGATGCCTTTCTCGGTGCCGACTATGTATGAACCTCTCCCTATTCTTTCATTGCTTTGGATTTTCCATATCTCGGCGCCGGTGTTTTTGTCGAGTTTGTATATTGTTTTAAAGATTGAACCATAGAGATAGTCACCTTGAATACAGAACCAGGGAACCATGGTAATGTTGTGTTCATAAGATTTCTTCCATATCAGCTTGCCGTTTTCCGCAGAATGGGCTTGGAAGAAAAATATCCTCTGGTCTTTGTCGTTGTCGTCTTTCACATCTGAGTATGAGAGTGAATAAATGATGTCCCCATCAATAATGGCGCCTATAGTGTACCTGAGCCACTCTATTTCCCAAACCGTGGCCCTCGATTCGCCATTTATTCTTCGTACCCAACTGTACTGTTTTTCATTGGAGTAGCCCTGGCAAATCAAGTCACCTTTGTATAGTGCCCATGGCCACCATGCTTCCTTGTATTCCCATGCTATTGAGCCTGAAGAAAGGACCCTTTTTTGAATGCTCGTCTGGTAAATGCCCTTTTCAGGTGGTTTTGACATTCCGAGATAACATGCAGATCCTGATGCGAGCGGTGGCACCGCCCATATTGAACCTTCTTGCCCCGTGTCCCACGAATAATCAAGTGGTGGCTGGATTTTTGCCGAGCTGGCATGTCTTCTGTCTGGTGTGCAACCAGCCATTGACCATGAAGCATTGCTTGAAGCCCCAAAACTCCCCTGTGGTGCAAAATTGATGGCGATGATTACTGTGAGGGCGATAATAAATTTTTTCATAACGCCTCCTTTTGGAAGAATTCTATCTTTGCTTCAAATGTCAGTCAACTTAGATATAATATCGTTGGAGGTTTAATATGCAGATATTTCTTGATACGGCTTCAATTGAGGAAATAAAGAAAGCCCTTTCTTTTGGCGTTGTTTCAGGCGTGACAACAAATCCAACCCTTATGAGCAAAGAGTCAGGCGCCAGCTTCAAAGACACCATTCTTAAAATTGCAGGGATGGTGCCGGGTCCAGTTTCAGCAGAAGTCACTGCCCATGATGCAAAGGGCATGATCAGTCAGGCAATGGAAATTGTCGAGTGGTCTGACAGCGATGATTTCAGGGACAGGATAACCATCAAGATACCAATGACTTCCGAGGGAACATCGGCAATAAAAGAACTCAGCTCGAGAGGAATCTCGACGAATTGCACCCTGATTTTTACCCCAGTTCAGGCGATGCTTGCCTGTGAGGCCGGAGCAACGTTTATTTCGCCGTTTGTTGGCAGGATAGATGATTCGGGGCTTGATGGAATGGCTGTTCTAAAAGATATTGTCTCGGTGGTAAGGACAAATGGCTATGTTTCCCAGATAATTGCGGCATCAATCCGCCACCCTGCGCATGTCTACGGAGCGGCGATGCTTGGTTGTGATATTGCAACCATTCCACTTGTGGTACTGGAACAGTGTTTTAAAAATCCGCTGACTGATATAGGAATCAGGAAATTTGATGAAGATTGGAAGAAATTCCAGGCTTCTCAAGCTCCAAAAGCCTGATTTTCATTGTAAGATCACCAGGCATTCCCCCAAACCCGCCAATCCCATGTTTTGCCACAACCCTGTGGCATGGAACAACTATATGGATCGGGTTTTTGTTAAGTGCACTGCCGCAGGCTCTTTGTGAGTTTGGCCTGCCAATTTTTGCCGCGAGTCCCGAGTAGGCAATAACACTGCCATACGGGATCTCGCGGCATGCGTTCCATATCGCTTTCTGAAAATCAGTGCCATCGGGATCTATCTGGATGTCAAATGATTTTCTTTTCCCTGTAAAATATTCTTCAAGCTGGAGTTCGAGGTTTTTTGCGCAATCCTCGAATGCATCGCAATCACCCTTTCCAAAACCAAGCCTGTTGAGCTTTCCCTGGCTAAATACCGCTACCAGCGAACCCCAGCTTGTTTTGAGGGTTTGTCTCATTTCGTCTCCCAGCTGTCGAGAACGAGGGCGAAGGTCGTCTTTGGTGGTTCCCAGCCTGCTGGTTTCTTGGGGTTTGAATCAGGATATGCCAGGAAACCCATGTCTTGCTCGTATCTTACCAGTCTGTTGGTTTCCATGTCATACCACACCCTCTCGACGATCTCGTTACACCTTATTCCAGCGGCCCAGGCATCATATTTCTTGCCCCTGACCTCCAGCTTTGTAGTTCCACCCATCCATATCATGCCCTGTGTCGGTTCTGCTGTGCGATTGGCAAAATATGTGAACAATCTCTGTTTGTCTTTTTCGTAGCCAAGCGTTGGCGTGAACCACATTACAGAATCTTCATCGTGAAATTCTTCATAGAATTTCACTTCTTTGCTGTATGAACCGTTTGGATATTTGTTTGTCCAGCTGACATTTTTTTCTCCATATTTTGATTCGGTCTCGTTAAATCCATTCATTGTGCCTTTCCACTCCAGCTTGAAGTAGGAATAAAGTGGTTTCCATGAGTCGGCATCAACTATTGAGGTAGTTTTCGATTTTATTTCGAAATTCTGGGGTTGGCGTGGATCTTTATAGGTATAATTGGCGTCACTCTCTATTGTGAGGCTTTTTCGCCCTTCATAGACGCCTTCTTTGAACGTGTAAATCATTTTTCCAACATTTATATCATCTATAAAAATCTGGTATGTGGCCTTGGTCCCATTGCTGTAAAGCTTATCAGTTGGAACACCTTGCCCGCATGAAGTCAGCATGATTGCTGCCAGTACCAGGAATGCCATTTTTTTCATATCAATCAAACCTCCTGTTAAAGGTTATCATTGCACCCTACCTGGTCAAGGCTTGAAAGGTTCCCGAAACAAATAGATAATTCATCCATGAGACGTCTGTCCGCTTTCCTTGTGATGTTGACAATTTCACAATCTCTTTGTTTTACTGGCGGTATTTCATCAGCACCATTTCCGTTCAAAAAAACCTGCATTGTAGAGCTGGCAACGTCTGTAAACTGTAGCTATTGCCCTGTTGCGGAGAAGGCACTCAAAGAGCTGGAATCGGAAAATGATCCATCAGATATGGTAATTTTTGCCCACCATTACAGGGATTCACTCTCATGTTACGGTGGCAACTCAAGAATGGCAGAGTATGGGGTGAACGCCACTCCGATAGCGATTTTTAATGGCCAGGACTATTATGTTGGCGGTGATCCCAACTGCAAGGACCGCTACAGACAGAAGATATCAGACCAGCTTTCGCAAACCAGCCCTTTTCTTGTACATTTGGTGGGCAAAACAGAGAAAGGCAAGCTCAATCTGACGGCTTGGGTTGTGGCTTGGGAATATCTACCCCCTGATGTCAATTACACTTTTCTTATTGGTCATCTGGACACAAAAACGGATGGGAGGCATTATCCTTGGGTAACCAGGGATGTGGTGCCAAAACCTACCGGGACTCCCGTAAAATTCTCAAATTTTTCGGTAACCAGATTTGAGGCCACTTATGATCTCCTTGCCATACCGGAAAATGAGGTTTTCGCATCTTTTGTGCTGGAGTCTTTTGCAAAAAAGAATATCTTCCAGGTAGCATCATGGCGTTCCGGGTGCTTGCAGGCGAGTTCATTTGAACCATCGCTTGGTCTGAAGCTTGATTCTTCGCCATCATCCATGACGATATCATTCCCCACTGGCAAAAAACTAGAGAAAATTGGCAAAGTGACCCTTATGGATTCAAAGGGCAAGAACTACCAGATTTCATCAAAGCTTGATGGTGAAAAAGCGATTTTTACGCCATCGGGCAAGTTGCCAGATGGGACATATCTTCTTTATGTTGCACCCGGGAAAGATGGCCTTTCTTCTGGCAGTTCAATCCTGGATTCACCAGCATTTCTTTTCTTCAAGGTCGAAGAAAAAACGACTGTTCCAGACCCGCCTGAACCTCCACCCGCCAAACCTGCAAAACTTCTGGTCGAAAAACTTGGCTTTGATCTTGGTGAAGTGCCGCGCAAGTCGAGGCGTGAGTTTTATTTTGACATCAAAAATGAGGGTGATGAAAAACTTTCTGGCAAGATTGCCGCCTATTGCGAGTGGCTCTCTGTCGAGCCATCGACCTTTGATGATGTGCCTGCCACAATAAAATGCATCGTGGATACGGAAAAGATGAGGCCAGGAGTTGATGAGTCGTGTATTATTTCGATAACCTCGAACGGCGGTGATGCGGCAATTGGGGTCAAAGCCAGAACACATATGCTCCCTCCACTCCTTAATGTCGAGCCGATGGAACTTGATTTTGGGGAGAATCTTGACCAAGCCATAATTTTCAAGATCAAAAACCTTGGCGAGTCAGTTATCTCCGGGACTGCAAGAAGTGCCCAGCCTTGGCTGTCAATTACGCCTGAGGAATTTGGTGGGGATACCGACATTGGCGTGTCAATCAACAAGGCTGAAATCCCCAAATTTGAAGAACCAGGCAAACATGCGATTGAGGGGACGATAGTTGTAGAGACAAACGGCGGGCTTGTTGAAATCAAAGTAAAAGCGATTGTTGTTGTCGAAAAACAGCCAATTGTGATTGAGTTGATGGTTGGGACCCCGTTCGCAGTTGTTGATGGCAAAACGAAACTGCTTCAGGCACCCCCAATGATTATGTCTGGGAGGACCCTTGTCCCGTTGAGATTTATTGCAGAAACTTTTGGAGGGCAGGTTCTGTGGGATCAGGCCACAAGAACAACCACACTAAAATTTGAATCAAAAAAAGTTGAGATTTCCTTGCGTTCTGGCGAGGCAAGGGCCACGATAAAAGACGAAGCTGGGAAAAGGACAGTTGAACTTGTTCCGGGTCTGACAATAAGAAACGGAACCAGTTTTGTTCCGCTGAGATTTTTCTCGGAGGTTCTGGGCGCGACTGTCGAGTGGTTTGCCCAGGAAAAGAGAATAAAGATAGTCTATTTGCCCTAGCGAACGCTTACCACAACTATCGAATCGCCTTCAATAAAGGCTTTTTGTGTTCTAAGTTCTCTTTTCAGCCCCTGTGCTGAAGGTGAAACGGCCACTTTGTCTGCAATTCTTAGCTGGACCGGCTCAAAGTCCATTGCAATGATGTAGGATTCTCTATTTCCTTTGCAGCCGGCGCAGACCCTTCCCCTGACTGCACCCATGACAAAAACATTGCCTGTTGCAACAACTTCGGCCCCAGGGTTTACGTCTCCGGCGACAACTATGTCACCTTCGTATTCGACTGATTGCCCAGCCCTGAGAGTGTGGGAAATGACCTTGGTGTTGCAAAGCTGCGGGCCTGTCTTGAAGAGCTTGTCTTCTTCTATCTTTGGTTTTTCTTCTTCGCTTTGCACGGGAATGAGCGGAGCAACATCAACGCCATACTTTAGCTTTAGCGATGACCTGAAGTAGTCAAATTCGTCTTTTGTGAACGCTCTTTCTTTTAGTGAAACCATGATCTGGTTTCCAGAGAAAAAGCTTTTTGCTGACTTGATTTTTTGTTCCAGTTTTGAGAACAGCCTCACCAAGTCATACTTTTCATCGACGATCACGTTCACGCCGTCTATAGTTCCCTTGATTGTGACGGCATCATCCGGAATGGCTTTTCTTGGCATGGTGGCCATGTATTCTACATCAACCCTCTGTCCGAAGCAAGTGACATCAGCTCCACCACACATGATAGCGGAAGTCCCATGACATTGTCCAGTGGCCCTTCAATGCCATTTGCGAGGAGCCACCCCTTCTCCTGGATGCCATAAGCGCCGGCTTTGTCCAGCGTGTTGACGTCTCTGATGTAAGATTCAATTGTTTCCTCGTCGAAATCCTTGAACGTTACCCTTGATTCCTGGGTCTTTGAGACTGGAGGAAAATCTGGCCCTATGAGTGTTACGCAAGACAATACTGAGTGTGTTTTTCCGGAAAGTTCCCGGAGATATTCCTTTGCTTGTTTCTTGTCTGCGGGTTTTCCATAAACCTTTTCACCAATACATACCACTGTGTCACAGGCAATGACAATTTTGCCAGGATGATTTGCAAATACGGCCAGGGCCTTTTTTTGTGAGTTGTGTTTGATCGTAAATTCTGCGCTGGGAAAATTCTTTTCTTCAACGTCGGCATTTATTGCAACAAAAGGAATGCCAAGCAGTTTTAGGAGTTCTATTCTTCTTGGTGATCCTGATGCCAGAATGATCCTAGCTTCTGTAAGATTCTCTTGTGTCACTTGTGACTATTCCCAGCAATTCTCCACACCTTGTGCATCTTCCCATTGCAGAAAGGTTCTGTTTTATTTTGTATCCTTCGCGTTCGATTATCAGCGCCTGGCACCTTGGACAATAGGTATTTTCACCCCTCTGGGTGTGGACATTGCCGATATAAACATAAGAAAGGCCAACCTGTTTGCCTATTTTTTCGGCCATCTCCAATGATGGCAAGTCTGTCGGCATGAGGTGCCTGAATCGCAGTGCAGGATAAAACCTTGTTACGTGCCAGGGTACCTTCGGGCCAAGATTGTCCCTTATCCAGGTAGCTATGGCCCTCAATTCGCTTTCACTGTCATTGACGGTTGGGATGATGTTGGTGACGCATTCCACGTGCATGCCCCACCTGTCTCGTGCCCATACCGTGCCTTCAAGGATTTCTGATGGGTCAATGCCCCTGATGCCTATACGCCCCAGGGTTATGTCGGTCATTCCCTTGATGTCGACCCTGTAGGCGTCGCAGTACGGCCCGTAGTAATCAATTGATTCCCTGGTCGATGATCCGTTTGTGACAAGGACTGTATAGAGATTGTGCTTTTTTACCAGCTTGAAAACATCTCTCACGAACTCTGGCCAAATAGCCGGCTCATTGTATGTGAATGCCATTCCATCAGCATTTTTTGCCAAGGCATCGCTGACCAGTTTTTCAGGTGGCACCGCATCCTCATCCCTGAGACCTGGAACAATGTGGGCTATTTCATAATTCTGGCACATCCCACAACCAAAATTGCATCCCCAGCCACCGATTGAGTAGACGTGTGATCCGGGAAAGAAATGAAAGAGGGGTTTTTTTTCGATAGGGTCAAGTGCAATTGATGAAATGTGACCATAAGTCAGAGAGTAGAGCTTGCCACCCTCATTCTTTCTGGTCATGCAGGTACCTGTCCTGCCAGCCCCGATCCTGCACCGCCTTGTACAGGCGGTGCAGATCACGGAGTTGTCTTTGTCTTCAAGCCAAAGCTCGCAGAGTTTCATTTTCTCCTATTTGGCCTTTATATACTCATCGATTGAACGTGCGGCGATTTTTCCAGCACCCATTGCCTGTATGACCGTTGCAGACCCTGTTACTGCATCTCCACCACCAAACACGCCTGGCATGGTTGTTTGATACTTGTCATCGACAATGAGGTTGCCATGCTTGGCCGTTTTCAGTTCCGGGGTTGTTTGGGCTATGAGCGGGTTTGGTGAAGTTCCGAGAGCAATTATGACTGTGTCGAGTTCCACGGTAAATTCGGAGCCGGGTATCGGCTCCGGGCGGCACCTTCCGGAAGCATCCGGTTCACAGAGCCTCATTTTGACGCATTTCATGCCTGTGACCCTGCCCTTTTCGTCAGCGAGGATTTCGAGCGGGTTTGTGAGCCAGTTGAATTCTACCCCTTCTTCCTGGGCATGGTGGTATTCTTCAACCCTGGCCGTCATCTCGTTGGATGTCCTGCGGTATACGATCATTGCCTTTTCTGCGCCGAGCCTCAGGGCTGTCCTTACCGAGTCCATCGCAACGTTTCCACAACCTACGACAGCAACCCTCTTGCCCAGCCACACTGGGGTGTCAAAATTTGGGAATTTGTAGGCCTTCATAAGGTTGACCCTGGTCAGGTACTCATTGGCGGAAAATACCCCGTTGGAGTTCTCGCCAGGGATGTTCAGGAAGGATGGTAGACCAGCCCCTGACCCTATGAATACTGCCTTGTAGCCTCCATCAAACAGTTCTTTTATGGTAGTGGATTTGCCGATCAGGACATCCATTTTTATTTGCACTCCAAGGTTTTTGACGTAATTGACCTCGGTTTCGATGATGTTTCTGGGGAGCCTGAATGGCGGGATTCCGTAAGAGAGAACGCCACCTGGTTTGTGGAGCGCCTCGAATATGGTCACCTCATAACCCATTCTGGCAAGATCGGCGGCGCATGTAAGACTTGATGGGCCAGCACCAACGACTGCGACCTTGAGCCCATTCTTGACTGGAGCTTCGGGTGCTTTTACACCATCTTTTATCTCCTGGTCGGCAACAAACCTCTCAAGTTTTCCAATGGAAACAGGATCACCCTTTACCCCAAGCGTGCATTTTGCCTCACACTGGGACTCCTGAGGACAAACCCTGCCACAGATGCCTGGAAGGTTGTTTTTTTCTTTGTTCTTGGCGATTGCACCCTTGAAATCGCCTTCTGATATCAACTTTATAAATTCTGGTATGTAAACCTCAACTGGGCAACCAGCAACGCAGGGCCTGTTTTTGCATTGAAGGCAGCGCTTTGCTTCCTCGATCGCCTGCTCGGCCGTATAGCCGAGGTTTACCTCTTCAAAATTCCTTGCCCTTTCTTTCGGGTCCCTCTCGGACGTTGGCACTCTTTTGAAGTTTATTTGTGGCATTTGCAGCCCTCCTTTTGCCAAAGCCCAAGCGACTGCTGTTCCATCTCCTTGAACATTGCAAGACGTTTCATCAGAAGGTCAAAATCAACCTGGTGTCCGTCGAAGTCCGGTCCATCGACGCACCCAAATTTTGTGACCCCACCAACACTTACCCTGCAAGCCCCACACATACCAGTTCCATCAACCATTATTGGATTGAGGGAAACATAGGTTTTGACTTCATAAGGTTTTGTTGCCTTCGCAACTTCGCGCATCATGATCACTGGGCCAACGCTGAATACCACATCTGCCTTGTCGGCACCCTGCAAAAGCTCGGCCAGCGGCCCTGTTACGAGGCCTTTTCTGCCGTATGAACCATCGTCTGTTGTGACGATGAGCTCATGTGATGCGGCCCTCATTTCGTCCTCAAAGAATACAAGGTCTTTGCATCTTGAGCCAATGATTGATGTGACCTGGACACCCATGGCCTTGAGTTCCTTTGCGATTGGGTGGATGCAGGCTATACCAACGCCACCGCCAACGCAAACGGCCTTTTTGAATCCGTCCAGATGGGTTGGAGTGCCAAGAGGACCAATAATGTCCGCTATGGCGCCACCCTTTTCAAAACAGTGCAGTCTGTTTGTGGTTGTCCCGATTGCCTGGACGACTATTTTGATTCGTCCAGTCTTTGGGTCCGTGTCGGCAAGAGTTATTGGTATCCTCTCACCTTCCTCGTCGAGCCTCAGTATCACAAATTGTCCCGGCCTGGCTTTTTTCGCGACAAGCGGAGCCTCGAAGACATATTCACAAATCTTGTCTGCAAGGTCCCTTTTCTCAAGAATGGTAAACAACGCACACCCCCTTTGGTTTTGTTTACAACCGGAGGTAAGTATAGATTTTTGCGGGTTTATTGTCCAGTACAAAGCGCCCCAAAAAATGGTCTGCCAATTCGTGCAAGAATTTTAAACTATGGGGCGCTATAATCCCTTCCATGAAGAAGTTTTTTATTTTGACACTGGCCTTTCTGGTTGTTTTGACATCATCACCAAGCGGTTTTGGCACTTTGGCCCAAGAAGTTTCCGACCTAAAACTGATTGTTGTTGCAGCTGATTTTTCTGATGCTCCACACAAAAGCGAATTTTCAAACATGTGCGACGAGCTTTTCTCAGAGAGCGGCCAGAGCCTTAACAGGTTTTATAAAGAGGTATCATCCGGAACCATAAAGGTTTCGCAGGGGTCATTTCTTAAAGGTGGCTGGGTAAGGATGCCCAAGCCAATAACATATTACGCGCAGGACAACGAGGAATCTTTTGACATCAGATGCCATGAGATGATTGACGCATTGATGCACGAAGCTGCAAAAAATGGCCTTGATTTTGATGAATACATCAAGAGTTGGTCACAACCCCCGTGCGTTTGCATAGTGGTGTCAGGCGGGTGTGAAGGGTATACCAATTTCCCAAAAAATGACGGCTTCTGGCCACACATGTCCATGAGTTCCGTGACCATAGATGGAAAAACAATAGAATTTCTTTACGTCCTTGTTTGCGAGGAGCAATCGGTCAACAGCACTGCAAGCCAGGTCATGGCGCATGAATTTGGCCACATAATGGGGCTGGCTGATCTTTACGATTATGACTGTGGCGGGCCTTTCAAGGAAGGTGATTGCGGCTACCCGGTGACCTGTTTTGACATCATGGCCGCCAGACACAAGGGCCTTGGGATGAGTGGTTTTCACAGGGAAAAAATGAGCTTCCTCCGCCCTGTAGTTGTTGGTCAAAGCGGCGAATATGACATTCCACCGATAACCACCAATGCAAATGGGAGCTATCTTATTGTCCCTATAGAAGGAACCAAGGAATATCTTGCCCTGGAATACAGGAAGAAGGAAGGTATAGATGCTTTCTGGGGCGGGATACCGTCCGAGGGCCTCCTGATTTACAAAATTGATGATTCAGTTACTTATAGGCACCGCTTCAACAGTGGCGATAAAAACAACCACTATGCAGTCGAAATCCTCAATCCTGGCAAAACAGAATGGCATGAAAATGCTTGTTACTCAATCGAATCTGGCCACGCCATTGCTTCCCCAAAAACTGATCCGTCAACATTGCCTTTTGACAAAAACTATACAAAAATTGTAACAGTCGAGGTCCTTTCAAAACTTGGTCCCACATTGAAGGTCAGGATAACAATCGCACCAAAAGAGAACGTCTTTTTCTCTATGGACAAGAACTGGGCAGTGACTGGGGATTTGCATAAGACATGCTTTAGGGTTAAAATATTCAATAAAGGAAGTAATCCAGTGATGCTCGATTGTGACCCTCAGGTTTTCGGGGAGAAAAACGTCAAGCTAAATCCTGATAATGGCAAAGAGATTTCACTGGTTCTTTCCTATCCAAAGAACAAACTAGGAGAAAGACTTGTTGAAAGAAGTTTTTCTGTGGAGTCTGAAAACCAGACCTTTTTCTTCAAGGTACTTTTGAGAAATGCCTACTTTATCATGGATTACAACTCTAATGGCGTAATTGAGGAGGAAGATCTGTTGAAGATTTTTTCTGGCCTTAATACTAAAGAGATGAAATACGATCTGGATGGCGATGGTGTTGTTGGTTACGGGGATTTCATAGTGGCCTCCAGATATATTGGGGTGAAATATAAATGAAGAAGATTGGTTCAATCTTCTTGGCGCTTTCGATAACTTTTCTCCCCAGTGCGTTTGCGCAGGTGGGTGAGAAAACAATAGATTCCGAGTTGATTCTCGTTTCCCCAGGGATGGTTGTTGACTGGCATTTTGAGGACAAAGCGCTGCTTGATGGCCTTTACAGGGGAATGCTGGAACCAGACGAAACGACTTCGGAGCATGTCTGGGCAGGGCAGGGGTGCATTAATGATTACTGCTTCTCTGAAGAGGGTGGGTCGCCGGACCCGGTTATCCAGGGTTCATCCCTGCGTTGCCAGATGAGGTTTTTTGTTCCAAGCGATTTTTCTGGTGAAGACGCGGTCTCGGCAAGGCTCAGGATAATGGATCCATCTGGCCAGGATTTTGGCAATGGGATGCTCTACATGATGCTTGTAAAACCTGTCAAAGCATATTTTGTTGCCGGTGAGAAACCAGTCCTTGTAAGAGAAATTGAGATGGATGGCTGTACTCCTGGTAAAACAGTTTCAGAAAAGACATTAACGGCCAAAACTGCACCAACAATTGTTTCTGGCAACATGATGATTCCGTTCAGACTCCTTGGTGAAATCATTGGTGCAGAGGTTGGCTGGAACAATTCAATTGGAGAGGCTTCGTATATCATGGGGCCCAAAAAAGTGCTTTTAAAAAAGGGGATTGACAAGGCAAGACTCGTCTACCCAAATCTTGAGAAGACCCTTGCAATGAGCGCCGCTCCAGTTAATATAAAAGGGAACATAATGGTCCCTCTCAGGTTTGTTTCAACGGCACTTGGCGGAAGTGTTGAATGGGACCAGTTCACAAACACCGCAATAGTTACCTTCCCGGGCTGTTCCAACTAATACTACAATCATAATTGGCAGGGAATCGTCTTGCATTGGATTCCCTATGGTGTAATAATTTGGTGTTATTTTTTTAACAATAAAAACCTGGCATGCGCCAGGCCATCTTTCAGGGGGAAGAATGACCAGAAGAGATTATGGTTTGTCTGACAACATGAGACTTACGAAACAACGAAGGGTGATTCTGGATATATTAAGAAACACTGATACTCATCCAACTGCTGATTGGGTTTATGCGAAAGCTCGAAGACAAATCAAAAACCTGAGCCTCGGTACCGTTTACAGGAACCTGGGCATTCTTACCAGAGAAGGTCTTGTCCAGAAACTTGAACTTGGGTTTGGCCAGGCCAGATATGATGGAAGGACCGATGGTCATATCCATATAGTGTGTGACAAATGTGGTATTATAAAGGAAATGATGCAGCCAGAAAAATTTGCCGAAATAAATGAAATACAGGACAAATCGGGTTTTCAGATCAACCATGTTGCCATGGAGATACATGGCATTTGCCCGAAGTGCAAGGCTGACGGAAAGGAGTGATCCGCATGCAGGAACCAAAAATCTCCGATAACGCCAAGGTGGTCCTTGAAAAACGCTATCTGGCAAAAGACATGGATGGCAAAGTTGTCGAAACACCGCTTGGCATGCTCCAGAGGGTGGCCAGGGCCATAGCTGATGGAGACAGGGCCCATGGTTCAACTCCTGAACAGGTTGAGGAAACCTACAAATCATTTCTTGAGATGATGGTGAATCTTGAATTTTTGCCCAATTCACCAACGCTCATGAATGCTGGCAGAGAATTAGGCCAACTTTCTGCGTGCTTCGTTTTGCCAGTTGAGGATTCAATAGAATCAATCTTCGAAGCCATAAAACACACTGCCATGATCCACAAGTCAGGTGGTGGAACCGGATTTTCCTTCTCAAGGCTGAGACCAAAGAATGATATCGTAAAGTCTACTAACGGTGTCTCCTCCGGACCAGTCTCTTTCCTGAAGGTTTTTGATGCCGCCACCGAGGCGATAAAACAGGGTGGAACACGCAGGGGCGCCAACATGGGCATTCTGAGGATTGACCATCCTGACATCCTCGAGTTCATCAAGTGCAAGTCTGAAGACAAAACAATCAGCAATTTCAACATATCGGTTGGCATTACTGAAGACTTCATGAGGGCGGTAGATGCTGATGAAGAGTATCCATTACTAAACCCAAGGGGCAAGATCGTTGTTGAGAAGCTCAGGGCAAAAGAAGTTTTTGACCTCATAGTTGACATGGCGTGGAAAAATGGTGAGCCGGGGATAATCTTCCTCGACAGGCTCAACAAGGACAACCCAACGCCAACACTTGGTGAGATAGAGTCCACAAATCCATGTGGTGAACAGCCATTGCTTCCTTATGAGGCATGCAACCTTGGCTCTATCAATCTTGCCACTGTTGTGATTGACGGGCAGATCGATTGGGACAAGCTGGCAAAACTCATCAAGAAATCTGTACATTTCCTCGACAATGTTATTGATGTAAACAGGTATCCGCTTGATTCGATAACAAAAATGTGTCGTGAAAATCGCAAGATTGGCCTTGGGGTGATGGGGTTTGCCGACATGCTTTTCCTGCTTGGCATATCCTATAACTCGCAGGAAGCGGTTGATTTGGCAAACAAGATCATGGCGTTTGTACAGGAGGAAGGTAGAGAAGCCTCAAAAGAGCTTGCCAAAACCAGAGGTCCTTTCCCCAATTTCCATATCTCTACATATGCGCAAGGTGACGAGCCGCCATTGAGAAATGCTACAATAACCACCATTGCCCCAACTGGAACCATAAGCATGATAGCCGGGGTCTCTTCGGGAATAGAACCGGTTTTTGCCATTTCTTATGTCCGCAACATCATGGGTGGCAAACAATTCTTTGAAACCAATACAATTTTCCAGCAAGAGCTTGAAAAGAGGGGTCTTGTCTCCGATGAATTGCTCGCACAGATATCCTCCGAGGGCACCATTGCCCATATTGATCAGCTCCCGCCGGACATCAAAAGAGTGTTTGTTTGTGCCCATGACATCTCCCCGTACTGGCATGTCAGGATGCAGGCTGCTTTCCAGATGGCAACAGACAATGCAGTTTCAAAAACAGTCAACTTCCCAAACAATGCCACAAGAGAAGATGTAAAAGAAGTTTTTGTCCTTGCATACAAGCTTGGTTGCAAGGGAGTGACCATATATCGCGATGGTTCAAGGTCAGAGCAGGTTTTGAGCATCAAGGAAGTAAACAAGGAAGCAAAAACCGAGAATGTTGAGCCAGGGTCAATTGCCCCAAGGGAACGCCCCGAAATGACAAAAGGCGTCACCTTCAGGATAAGAACTGGTTGTGGAAACCTCTTTGTAACAATAAATCATGATGAAAAGGGAATTTGTGAAGTATTTGCAACGATGGGCAAATCAGGCGGTTGTGCTGCAGCGCAATCGGATGGAATAGCAAGGCTCATTTCGCTTGCCCTGAGGGCCGGCGTTGACACAAAAGCGGTCATCGGGCAAATAAGGGGTCTCAGGTGCCCGTCCCCGACCTGGGGCCAGAATGGTGCCGTTCTTTCCTGCCCAGATGCCATCTCACAGGCCCTTGAGAGAGTCTTGTCCTGGGAAACACTCGATTTTGGTGGTTCAGAACCCCCAAAAAATGGACACTCCACCTCGCTTTCGGGCAATATTCTTGGCCTGAATCCCCAGTGCCCTGATTGTGGGGCCATGCTTGAGTTTGCCGAGGGGTGCGTAATCTGCAAGTCTTGCGGATATAGCAAGTGTGGATGATCGCCCTTATTAATAATTCTTCAAAGGCCCACTTTTCTGGTGGGCCTTTTTTGTTTCCACAGACAATTGTGTTTCAATTTCCGTAGTAAATGGAAAAGGAGGCTGTAAATGAAAAAGCCAATGCTTGTTGCGCTAGCAGTTATTGTTGCCGCGGTATCATTTTCCCTCCATCACACAGAATCTGGACAGGCGTCTTTTAAGCCCAGAAAATATGTCACAGAAAATGTTATTGTCATCAACACTGATGGATTGAGATTTGAGGATGGTTTTGGTTCCGAAGGAAAATACATGAGCCATATCTGGAATGACATCAGGCCGAATGGTGCCATCTTCACCAGGATGTACAATGAAACCTGCACTTATACCGCTCCTGCGCATGCACAGTGTGTAACCGGTGCATGGCAATACGAACCGAACAATGGCAGGATAAGACCCTCGACTCCAACCATGTTCGAGTGTTACAGGCGCCAGTTTGGAGCACCACCAGAGGATGTCTGCGTCCTGCCTGGCAAAGGCAATTGCTGGCACCTGAACTATTCAACATTCCCAGGTTTTGGAAGAAACTACGAGGCCCCGTTTTATGACCTTGGCTATGGCGATGACGAGATTGCTTCCAAGCTCGCGGAACTTTTTTTGACCACCAGACCAAAGCTTGTTTATGCAATACTGCCCCATGTTGATTCAGTGGGACACTCGGGAGATTACAAGAAGTATACGGAATCAATTTCCCATGCCGATGAGCTCATATGGAAAATATGGCAGCAGATACAGTTCAATCCGGACTATAAAGACAAGACAACCCTGATAATCACCACAGACCATGGCAGACATACGGAAGGGGTGAGGGATGGGTTCAAATCGCATGGTGATTCATGCGAAGGGTGCAGGCACACCTATTGTGTAATGATCGGCCCCGATGTCAAAAAAGGTTTTGCTTATCAGGATGAATGTTTCCAGATCGACATTGTCCCGACAGTTGGGGAATTGCTCGGGTTTGCCACGCCTGCCTGCGATGGCAGCTCTTTGACAAAGGCACTTGTAGACAGACCAGTGAAGGAAATTCCTGACGAGCAGAAGGCATACATCCTTTCCCTCGAGACCGAATGCAGAAGATTTAAAGAAAGCAAATATGATCAGGATCTTTCACGCATGCTTGATGCGAGCCTCAAAATTCCGGTTGCCAGCCTGGGGCATTCGATGAATGATGCGATATTCTTGAAGGGTGTTCTTGATGCTTCGATTTTTTTGAAGGACAGCAAAGGCATAAACTATGTGAAATCGTGGGCCGATTCATGGATGGCAAAGGACACGCCAAGGGACGACATCACTGATTCATTGTGCGGTGAGGTCCTTTTCGAACTTTTCGATGCCACAAATGATTCCAAGTACAAGGACAGGGCAAATGGAATTGCTGACTGGGTAATGTCCGAACCATTTGGTATATCCGAGAAAGGGGCGCTCCTGTGCAAGGAAGTCAAAGCACCAAAACTCCAGGTCACAGCCACCTTTATCGAGGCTGATACGCTTTATGCCGTGATTCCGCTTTTATGCCATGCGCAGAAGATATTTGGAGGGGATTACGCAAAATTTGCGCTTGGCCAGTATGAGGCCCACAAGAAGCACCTGGCTGACGAAAAGGGACTTTTCAGGCACTTTACAGTGGCCAATACAAGTTCTGCCAGATTCAATGTCAATCCAATAAACTGGGTGAGGGGTAATGCTTTTGCTTTGGGATCGATTCTCGAGGCCTCATTGATACTTGGCGAAGATAAAGACCTTTATAGACAGATTTCAGAATTGATCACAAAAGAACCATTGGGTGACCAGATAGTCATGAGGCAGCAACAAAGCGGTTTGTGGATGGATGATCTTTCCGGTCAAGTATCCGATTATGATACTGTGGCTAATGCCATGTTGATTGGTGAAATTTCAAAATGGCAGGGTGATAAATTGTCCCGAAGAACTGGTGAAGGAAAACCATCGGAAGCATGTTTTGATGAAGATGAACCTGCAACAATGGCCGTTTTGCCAGATAAGAAGAAGGTTGCAAGAGAAAGCGCGCTCAATGGTTCGATGTATCATGTGATTGGTGCCTGGGATTCGATGTGGCCGCAAATATCAGAATCTGGTCTGGTATATGGCTGTGCTGAGCCGGCTTACGATGCCCAGTTGTACTACCAGAGCTTTGTCCCCCCAGTTTACAGCAGGGACAGGGGTTTCTACAAAGAGGGCCAGGGTGCTTTCATGTCTGCCCTTGTCAGTCTTTCCAGCCTTTGCTCCCAGCTTGGGCCAGTAAACAAGAGGGTCCCGCCCATAAGGTAGGCACATAAATTAAAAAAGGCGCCCTTCATGGGCGCCTTTTTTAATGGTTTAAGGCTAGTTGAATTTTATTGGCGCAGAAGGCCCTTTGGGGGTTTCCCTGATGATTCCAGGGAATTTTGCGACCAGTATCTCGGCGGTGACACCAATGATGTTGCCGTGATCGTCCAGGTGGCCTCCGGTGAACTCGTGGTCATCAATGCAAAGCATTGCATGAATGTGAACCTTTGTTCCACCAGCCTCTTTTGGCTCGATGTTTCCCGATGCGAGAAGAAGCTCGACTGCTCCCTCAACTTCCCTCATCGGGGCGTATTTGAAGCCCTCGGGAGTTGAAAGGATCGAAGTGAACCTGGCTTTTTTCAGGGCCCCGACACATGATGTAATGAACCCTGAACCAATGCCGGAAGAATTTACAGCCTCTCCTACACATTCAAGCAAATCATCGCCCGGATCAAGCCTGATGGCCAGAAAATCTCCGTTGAGTTTCCAGATCATTTCACTGTTGAGGGGTTGTGGCTGGTGCTGCTGCTGGTGTTGTTTCGCCGGCAGCTGGTGTCTCTGCTTCTGCTGCGGCCTTCGGAGCCTTGATTGTAAGGATCATTGCATCTGGTGAGGTGGTAAAGACCATTCCTTCAGGTGCCGTCAGGCTTCTGACGTGGAGCAGGGTTCCAAGATCGAATTCTGTTACATCAACCACGATTTCGTTTGGTATCTTTTCTGGAAGTGCTTGGACCTTTATCTTGTAAAGCCTCTGCTCAAGTCTTCCGCCGACTTTTACACCCTTTGCATCGCCAATGAGTCTTACTGGCAGTGTGACTTCGATTGGTTCATCGAGTTTTACGGTGTAGAAGTCAATGTGCTGGACCCTTCTTGTGATTACGTGCATCTGGCACTCCTTCACAAGGGCGGTCCTCTTTGTGCCGTTTATGTCTAGGTCAAACAAAAGCGTCGAAAGCCCTTTCCTCGAGAGAAGAACAAATTCTTTCTCGTTTACCTGGACGGGCTTGGAGCCTTGCATGCCTTTACCATAAATCACGGCTGGGATGGTTCCCTGGGCCCTGAGCTGTGCATTGTGGCCCTTGGTGTCTCCTCTTTCCTCAGCTTTAAGTGATACTCTCTGCATGTCTTACTCCTTCTTATAGTCCTGGGATTCTTCGTTCGCCCACCGGAACATTGAACAGTTCCGAAATCGAACGATGGTCTCTTATACGGATAATTGCCTCGGCAATCAAGGGTGCAACGGAGAGGACCTTAATTTTTCCTGCCCGTTTTTCCTGCGGGATGGCAATGGTGTTGGTTATTACAAGCTCTATTATTGGCGACTGGTTTATTTTCTCTACGGCATTGCCGCCAAGAAGGCCGTGTGTTGCACAGGCGAAAATTCTTTTTGCGCCATTTTTATGAGCCTCGTAGGCCGCCGTTACCATGGTGCCACCTGTCTGGACAATGTCATCAACAAATATTACATCTTTGTCTTTTACATCGCCGATAAAGTAGAGTGATTCAACAACATCTGGTTTTGGGCGTGTTTTTGCAAACACTGCGACTGTGCCGCTCATACTGTTTGCAAAAATATTTGCCCTGGTAACGCCACCAATATCTGAAACTGCAACGGGGTTTTTGATCCCGATGCTTTCAAAATAATCTTTAAAAATCATCATTGCAGTGAGATTGTCAAATGGAATATCAAAAAAACCCTGAATCTGGTTAGCATGCAAATCAATGGTCATTGTCCTTGTGGCACCCGCGACTGTCAGTATGTCAGCTACCAGTTTGGCTGTTATTGGCTCTCTGGCCTGGGATTTCCTGTCCTGTCTTGCATAACCGTAGTAGGGAATGATTACATTGACTGAGTTTGCCGAGGCCCTCTTCAGAGCATCAATCATTATCAGCAGCTCCATCAGGTTGTCGGCTGGCGGATTTGTCGGCTGGATGACGAAAACATCGTAACCCCTGACATTCTCTCCTGGCCAGCACTTTGTTTCACCATCTGCAAATTTCATTATGTTCATCTTGGAAAGAGGAACATCAACATGTTCACAAACTTCGTTGGCAAGCATCTGATTGGCAGAACCAGAGAATATTTTTATCATTTTCCCCCTCCATTTTGCTCTTTTTTCTTTTTGGCCCAGCCCTCTTTTATGACCATTGGGCTTCTTTCAATTGCAAGTGAATCTTCAGGGACATTTTTTGTGATTACAGAACCGGCGCCGGTGTATGCACCATCACCTATTTCAACTGGTGCCACCAGCATTGTGTCCGAGCCGATAAAAACATTGTTGCCGATCTTTGTTTTGGATTTGTTTGTGCCGTCATAATTGCAAGTTATTGTTCCGGCGCCAATGTTTGTTTTTTCGCCGACTTCACAGTCACCCAGATAGGTAAGGTGTGGGACCTTTGATCCTTTGCCTATTTTTGACTTTTTGAGATCAATGAAGCAACCTATTGTTGCGCTGTCCTCAACTTCGACAAGCGGGCGCATCCTTACGAAAGGCCCTACTTTGACATTGTCACCTATTGTTATGCCGTCTTTCTTGCCGTTCAGAAAAACAAACGGGCCAATTTCGCAGCCTTCACCGATGCTCATTTTCCCAGCGAGGTAGGTCTGGGGGTAGATTATTACGTCTGGTGCTATATCTACGCTTGCCTCAATGTATGTTGAGCCGGGATCAATTATGGTTACCCCAGACATTGCTAAATCTTTTAACCTTTTGATTAAAAGATTGCCTGTGATTTCCGCAAGCTGCCATCTATCATTGATTCCCCTGTATTCGTCAAGGTCGGTGGATCTGACGCTTACGGTTGTTTTTTCCTGCTGGAAGAGGATTTCTATAACATCGGTCAGATAATATTCTTTCTGGTCGTTATCTGGCGTGATTTTGTCGAGGGCTGGCCAGAGATCTTCCATCTTGAAAAGATAAACGCCTGCATTTACTTCGGCTATCATCTTTTCTTCAGGTTTGGCATCCCTTTCCTCGACTATGTCTTTTATGGCGCCCCAGTTGTCCCTGATTATCCTTCCGTATCCGGTTGGGTCCGGGACCTTTGCGGTGAGCATTACACAGGATGGTTTCTCGGCCTCGGCCAGGTCTATCATTGATTTTAAGGTTGCTGGCCTAAGAAGTGGCGTATCGCCGCACAGAACAAACAAATAACCACTTTGACCTTCAAAGGTTGTTCTGGCTTTTATGACAGCGTCACCTGTTCCGAGCTGGGATGGCTGGGGAATGTAGGAATACGAATCTCCAAGTTCCTCCATTACCTCTTTTGCTCCAACCCCTACCACCACGCCAATTTTTTCTATGCCAAGCGACCTGACGCAATCGAGCACATAGGATATCATTGGTCTTCCAAGGATTTGATGTAACACCTTGGGTGTCTTGGATTTCATCCTGACTCCGGCGCCTGCCGCAAGAATGAGTGCTGAGATTTCCATATGTCTCCATTTTTGGCTGGGGAGGCAGGATTCGAACCTGCGAGTGTCAGCTCCAAAGGCTGATGCCTTACCGCTTGGCGACTCCCCAACGAAAATTTGATACGGCAGATAAATTTTAGCCTTCATGGTATGCATGTCAACAGTTAAACCATTGACTGAAGCTAAGTGTATTGCCAATGGAGGATTTTGATGAAAAAAATTGCCTTGTTTTTGGCGCTGTTTTTAAGCCTGGCACCCTTTGTCGCCATGGCCCAGATACTTCACTGGCCGATGCTGGGTGGAAACCCCCTTCATGAAGGGGAGGCTTCTGCCATTCCGCAATCACCCCTGGAACAGACATGGAGAAAATCACTGGGAATCCCGACTTATAGCGCCCCGCTTACTGATGGCAGCAAGATATATCTTTCTTGTGGCACAAGAATTGACGATTCAGGAGCTTTTTTCTGTCTTGATCCACAAGATGGAAGAGTGGTTTTCAGGCATGATTTTGCCAAAGGCATGCCCCAAACCCCTGTTTTGTCTGGTGGAAGGATAATTGGTGCCTGCACTGATGGACACATATATGGAAGAGATTTAAGCGGTTCCGAAGTTTATTCAACACTCATCGAAGGCAAGGGTTCAAGATCGTCCGGCGTTGATAACGCAACTATGGTGATTTTTGGAACAACAGGTTCAAAAAACAATCTTGTCTGTGTCGATGCATATACAGGAAACACAAACTGGACTGCGGCAATAGCCTCTGACATCCAGATTGCCCCGGTTGCTTACGGCGGTTTGATATATGTTCTTGCTGATGACAACAACCTTTATGCGGTGAACGATTCGAATGGAAACATTGAATGGAAATGGGAAATTGGTTCGTCTCCATCTGCTGCTCCAATGATCTTTGACAACCATCTCCTGATTCCAAGTTCAGCGGGTATTTCAAGTTTGCATCTTGCATTTGAATATAAGGATTTGAAAATTTCCTGGACAAGAGATGATATCGGCAAAGTAACAACCATGCCGTGCACCGATGGAATAAATGTTTTCTTTGGGACTGATTCAGGCAAATTATATTGTCTTAATGGCGCGAATGGCAACCAGGACTGGGAATATAATGCTTCCTCGAGAGTAACCTGTTCGCCTGTTGTCGCATCCGGCAAGGTGGTTTTTGGGTGTGAGGATGGCAGCGTCACTATCCTGGATTCTGAAAATGGCAAGTTTGTTGAAAAAATTGTTTTAGGAGCAATTCCAACAGCACAACCGCTGGTTTTTTGGGACAGAATAATCATTTCCTGTTCAACAGGTGAAGTTGTTTGCCTTGGCCCAAAGGGCGAAGGTGGCGGTGGTGGCGAGGTGGTTGTTGATCCCGAACCAAAGACGCCCATTCTTAAAATTGATTGCCCCCAGTCAGCATTTGTCGGGCAGAAGGTGAAAATACCCATACTCATTGAGGACGCACAAAACATAACCGGGCTCAAATTCGCATTTGCTTTTGACCAGTCAAGCATCAAGTATACAGGATACGAGCCAGGCCAGTTCTTCTCCCATGATGGTTCCAATCCTGAGACGACGGCCCGTGAGAGCGATGGAGAGGTTGTTTTTGAGATTGGCCCAGCATATCCCGCAAGCGGGAAGGGCATGATTCTGGAGCTAGAGGTTGAGCCCCTTGTTCCAGGAAAACATGGTCTCACGCTAATCGATGCTAGCGCAACGGCCGAGAGTGATGTGACTTATGAGCCGCTGATTGTTTCTGATACCCTTGAAGTCAAGCTGCCGCGACCGGAAGTGGAAGTTCTGCTTGATCCCGCATTGATTGATCACGGGAAGATAACTGGAAAGACGAATTTCAAGCTCAGACTCACACAAAAAAATGGTGAACTGGCCGATTTTATTGCCAGAGGCTCATCCGAGGCTTGCGCGGTTTTCCCTGACTCGGGAACAATCGGCGGGAACAATGGAATGGACATCGTTGCCACTGTTGACCCGGCAAAATTGCCAAAAGGGCCCAGTGAAGTTGTTGTTTCTGTAAACATAATCGGAAAGACCCTCAAATCAGTCATAAAGGTCATTGTGCCTGAAGAGGAATTGCCTGGAACCCCGCCACCCTGCATCAAAGTTGACCCTATAGCGCTTGATTTTGGTTTTATTCCGAGAGGCAGGGAGGTGTCAATCGATTTCACACTCACCTTTGATACTGACAAGGAAATATCTGGTGTAATCAAAACCGACAAGAGATGGTTGAGGGTATCGCCGGCCACGTTCAAAACGAAGGGCGGAGAGGTCACCGGAATAGCCACCATAGCGGCTTCGGAACTCCCCGGTGTTTCCTCAGTCCTTGGCTACATGACCATTTCGGCCCAGGGAAAGATATGCCAGGATGTCCGCGTCGAGGCCAGGGTGGAGACCCAGCCAAGCATTGTGCTGGAGCTTGATGTTGGCGTGAAGAGGGCAAGCATTGGCTCGATAAAAGTCGATCTAGACCAGGCACCACGCATAAGAAATGAGAGAACGCTTGTTCCAATAAGATTTGTATCAGAATCCTTCGGGTGCAAGGTGCAGTGGGAAGCAACCACAAAAAAAGTTACCATAAACCGCTTTGATGACACGATAATCCTCTGGATAGGCAAAAAAGAGGCAATTGTAAATGGCAAGATGGTCAGCCTTGACGTTGCACCTTCGATTGAAGAAGGCGGAACTCTTGTGCCAATCAGGTTTATTTCCCAGGCGTTTGGCGCCAACGTCGAGTGGTACCACGAGACAAAGCATATAAGGATCACCTATACCCCGCCGGATGATTATGTGTTCTAGATAAACACGATATTAAAAAGCGGCCTCCTTGCAAATTTGAAGAGGTCGCTTTATGTTTTGAAGCATTATTAGATATCTTATCTCATAATATGATAATATTTGATATATTGTATCAACTTTGCTCTTTATGTTTCCTCTTATATGCCATATTGATAAATATTGATGCTATTATGATAGCAATAGCAGCAATAAGTATGTAATACTTATATTTATTTATATCTTCATAGAATGGAGTGGTGTTTTGCGCTTTTACATTGTTTTCTTTGGCTTTTTCAATTGTGACCTCGTTCAGTTTTGCGACAAAAAGGACAGAGCTCTCGGCGCCTGGTGTTTCGCCCACAAATGATTTGTAGTTCTGCTCCATCTCCTTCATCTTGTCCAGTTCCGCCTGGCCACCGAACAGGAGCTGTTTTGATTCGTCCATCGCCTTCTGGACTTTCTCTTTCCCGCCATTGCGTTCAATGGCCTGCTGTAACTTTTTTCCAAGTTCCAGCAATCTGTCTGATTGTGGGCCAAAATCTTCGGCCATTTTCCTGAAATCGCCAATCATTGAGAGGATTTCTTTCTGGCTTGGCACCTTGACTCCATGGAATGTTCCGCCTGAAACCAGAACATCAAACTGTGAGAGGTTTTTTGTTATCAGGGCCGGTATTTCAGAAAGTGGCGGTGTTTTTGTCCCGCCGACATCCCCACCCTTGATTATTGTGTTCAGGCCAGAAGATATTGCGTTAAGCCCGTCAATGGTTGTGTTTATTCCTGGCATCTGGACGCTCATGACCTCTCCCCCGGAGATGAGGGCGGTTAGTGTCTGGTCGAGCAATTTGAGGCTTTCCGGCATGGAAGATATTGACGGTATGTCCTTGCCTCCGATGGTTCCACCATCCATCAGCACTTTTAGATTTTGTGATGCCTTGTCGGACTCCTGTTTTGCAGAATCGATTTTTTGGCCGACAATCTTTAGCGAAGCCTCTATTTCTGAAAGTTTGTCCAGAAGATCCCTGTCGCTGGTTTGGGATTTTAGCTTTGAAAGTGATGACAGAGTGTCGTCAAGTGTGGTTCTTGAAACAAACAGCTCCCTGGAGGATTTGCTTGCAGAATTTGCTGAGTTCTGGAGCACGGAAATACTCTCTGTCAGGCCGCTGGTATTGGAATCAAGCCCCTGCTTCATTGTCTCAACGACCTGCTTGTGACCCTTGCTCAGCTGGGAAAGGTTGTCTGCTCCGCTGGCAAGCTCTTTGAGCCCCTTTTCGAGATCAGAGAAAGACTTTGTCAGGTCAGAAACCTGTTTTTTTGAGTCGTCGATCGCCTGTTTTGAGGCATCAAGGAGAGACTGAAGGGATACAAGCTGGGACAATATTTTATCTGGATCGAGGTTTATCTCTGTTCCAGCCATGTCGAGAAGGTCGGTGTTATCAGCAACAGATGCCAGAAGGTCCTGGATTGCAGGGTCGATGTTGGGTATCGTGATGTCAGGAATTCTTGGCAGGATAGATATCTGGACAGATGGCAACGTCACCGAATCACTTGAATATTCGAGCACGGCTTTTCCGTCTGGACTTGGAAGGAGCGTCCAGATGATCCTTTTGCGGCTCCCAATGGTCATCGACATGGCATCCTTTGCTTCAAGAGAGCTATAGGAATCCACTGGTATTTCAGCTTGCACCATTACGGTCATTGGTTGATAGAGAGTTTTTTCTTTGGTGACTGTTTTGTCACCCTCTTTCCAGCTCAAATCGACAGTTTTTGGCAGTTTGTTTGTAAAAGACATCGAGAGGGTTATTTTGCCTTTTTTACCAATTGTTTGCTCCGGTTTTATCTTTTTGCCATCCAGTAGCAATTCCACATCAAAAGTTATTGGCAGCGGCTTGTCTGTTTTGCCTGTATAGAAGATATCTTTCTGCCCTTTGGAATCAAACTCCCATGTTATATCGTGGCCAACAATTTCAGGTTTCATGCCTGGATCAAGCGATATTACATCAGAAATTTCAGGTTTGTCCTGGATTTTCATTTTGCCTGTTCCTTCGACACGGAGCCAGTTTACAACAGATTCTTCAATCGGTTTTCCGTTCCAGTCCAGCACAGCGTAGACTGTTTGGGTCCTTTTTACTGCTGCCGGGGCACTTGCGGCCATCACCGGTAATGCAAATGCCAACATTATAGCTATTGTTACCAAGAGGACCTTACGCATTTTTCCTCCTTATCTTTCCCTTGAAGATCAAAAGTAGCGCAGGTATTGCGGTTATTACTATGGTTCCAGAAATCAATGCCCCCCTGGCTAGCAGCATTGTCAGGTCTTTGACCATTGAAATCTGTGAAGTTGCTGAAATTGCGGCACATGCGCCAAAAAGTGTGAGTGCCGATGTGATAATTGCGGGAGAGCCTTCTCTTATGGATATTTTCATGGCTTCTTCTGGCGATTTTTCCTTTAATTCGTCAAAATACCTTGTTGCGATGAGGATTGAGTAATCAACTGTTGCACCGAGTTGTATTGCTCCAAGCGCAACCGGGCCAAAGTAGAATGTTGGTGGCGTGTTCAGGAACCACTGGATTGCTATGTTGAGCCATATCGCCACCTCTATCCCGATTATTAAAACAAGTGATGGCCTAAATTTTCTGAGTGCTATCCAGACTATTACGAATACCCCAAGGATGGTTGCGATGTTGACTTTCAGGTTGTCTGATACACCCATTTTTTCAATGTCATACTGGATCATATCTGTGCCTGTTGCCAGTACGTTGCCGTTATATCCCTTTTCGATTGATTTTATGCCCTCAAAGGATTTTTCCAGTTCGGTTTTGTTTGGTGCATCCAGCATCACAGTCAGCAAGTGCTTGCCTTCGGACTCGAGTTTCGCAAGCACTTTCTTGGGCACGTATGATTTTGGAACGTAGGCAGAACCGGTAGAGAGTGGCCCGATTATTTCCTTGACGTGAGGCACCTTTGACAATCTTTTCTCGATCTCCAGTCGCTGGTTTTCATCCATTCCAAGCAAAACAACCGAGACTGTGTGGCCACTGCCGAATTTTTCCATCACCAGGTCGAGGTCTTTTTGTATATTTTCGTCAAACTTGATTCCCTCTTCAAAGGAATAAGTGACAGGTTGCATGTTGGAACCTATATAAGCTGGCACTGCAAGCACCAAAAAGATGAGCGCTATTATCCCTTTGTTTCTTACAACGAAATTGCCAAGTTTTTCCATGTTTGGAAAAAGGTTTTTATGTTTTAGGGCATTAAGCGGTTTTTCAATTATCAATATAAGGGCGGGCAGTATGGTAAGCGTCACTACGAAGCCCACAAAAACGCCCTGGGCCATGACTATTCCCATGTCACCGCCCATTTTCATGCTCATGAAAAGGAGTGCCAGGAAACCAGCCATTGTGGTCAATCCAGAGGAAAGGACAGCTGTGGCGGTTTTTGCAATTGATTTTGCCATTGCTTCCAGTGAGGGAAGTGTTTTCTTTTCCTCCTCGTATCGGTGCAGTAGAAATATTGCATAATCCATTGTTACCGCAAGCTGGAGTGCAGCGGCAACCGATGATGTCATAAAACTCATCTGTCCCCTGAAAAATCCGGTCAGGCCAAAATTTATGAGTATGGCGATTCCCGCAGAAACAAGGAAGAGTATCGAGTATGCTGGCTGGGTCAGTGCCAGGACAAGCACCAGGAGGATTGCTATGACAGCAATTACGAGCATCGAGCTTTTGGCCGAGTTGGAAAGCCTTTCGACTTCCTGATTGTACAGAAAATCACCAACGACTCTCGCTTCAACGCCAAGCTCTGCCTTTATCGCCTCGGCCTGTTGTGATGCTTTTCTTCCAGTTGGTGCCAGCGTGATTTGTATGAGCGTGTCCTCGCCTGAAAGGAACTGGTCTCTGGCCTCTTTTGAGGCAAAATCCTCCGGTATTTTCACATCCTCAAGATCTGAATACCAGAAGGTTTCTGCAACATCCGGCATTTTGTTTAGCCTGTCGATGATCTCCTTGGTCTCATTGACTGTTTTCCCGGAAAGCACCACGTAGATGTTGTCCGAAAAACCAAAATCCTCCTGCAATATTTTTTGACCAATGACAGAATTGATGTCCTGGGGAAGGTATGAGTAAAAATCATAATTGATTGAGAGCTTGCCAATCCCTATGGCAGAAAGCAGAAGGATGCCAAGGAAAGAGATTGCAATGCCAATCCTGTTCTTTACGATCCAAGTTCCAGTCTTTTCAAGCATTCTTCTCCTTCAGAAGGCCGTAAAGGCAAATATCAATGAATTCATCGATAGCATTGTCCATCGGGAACTCATAATTGGCAGTGGAAGTGAAAAATTGCAGAATGGCCATCAAAGCCATACTGATAATTGATTTGTAGTCGTTTTCCCTCAGGATGCCCGATTTTTTCCCCAAATTCAGGAGCTCGGTAAGATAGTTGCTTACCCGCCCCAGCACCATTACCTGGAACCTGTGGAGGTCTGCATTGTTTTTGGCCTCATTTGCGAGGATCCTTATTGTCTGGGCGTTCTCGCGCACGATTCCTGTGAAACCATGGAATATTTCATATAACTTCTCGATAAACTCTTTTTGTGAGATTGTTTTTTGCCCGGCAAGGTCATACTGGAAGCTGTATTGCATTCTTTCGATGAGCTCTTTTGCCATATCCACCATCAGCGCTTCCTTGCTCTCAAAGTAGAGGTAGAAAGTCCCCTGCGCTACTCCGGCCTGGGCAACGATGTCTGCAATCCTGGTTTTGGCAAAACCTTTTTCTGAAATAACCGCGACCGCCGCTTCCATTAACTCGCCTTTTCTGTCCATCTCGTCTCCTTATGACTGAACCATCAGTCAGTGACTGACTATTCAGTCATATATCACAATGGAGATTTTGAGTCAAGGCGGGTGTGTAAAAGGATTTAACCGACTGAAGATTGTTGGATAAAATATAAGAAATGGTAATTTTTTTAAGTTTTATGGGTAAATAAAAAACTGGTGGCAACTTTAGTTGCCACCAGTTTATCTTGAATTAGTTGGCTGTAGGTTACCCTACAACGCCGACAGAATTGTCCCTGGCCTTGAAGATGACCTCAACAATGTCCTCCGGCTTGATTCCAAACACTTTTGACCCTGCGGCAAAGAAACCATTTACAGCAGTCAGAAGCTCTTCCCTGTCCACTTTTTTGCCCTTGAGCGCGTTTTCAAGGTTTGGAAGTGAGTCTGAAGGCATCATGAAGAAATCGCCAGAAATGACGATGTCGTCAATATAATTGTCCTTGATTGAAAGGGTGGTCCTGATCAGCTTGTCAGACTTGAGGTTAGCCTCGGCGATGATCAGCCCGGCCATGATCTTTGTCCTCTTGCCGGACATGTCCATGAGTTTTTCGTGGCCCCTTGTCCTGCGGTGGAGCCATTCATCTGTTTTTGTTGTGGCGAAGATCTCTTCCAGATTTTTCTTTTCCGCTTCGGTCATCTCGCCCTTTTCGAGCTTGACGCCCAGTTCGGATTCAAAGGCTGGAAGATATTTTTTCTGGACTTCCCCGTAGGTGAAATCTTTTCCAAGCTCTCTCTTCAGCGAAGTCATGTGTTCCCTGACGTTTTCAATTATCTTGTCCCTGAATTTCTCGGACGGGACTTTTAGCACCTGGGCCATCATTTCAACATCTGCATCCATGATTACATTTCCAATCACAAACGAGGCGCCGTGCATGTTTGCCAGGGCGTTCCCAGAGGCCTTCCTGTGGCCTATGATTACGTCATTCACCGGCTTGAATGATGCATCACAACCAAAAGCCTTGTATGTAGAAACCGTTGGTTTGAGAAGTCTCTCTGAAACAGTGACAGGATCGCCCATGACGAGTGGATCATCATTTTTAACGATGATGTGGTAGAAGAACTGGTATGGGTCGAGGAAAACTGCACCGCCACCCGCCTGTCTTCTGACAATGGGAACATTGTTCTTTTTGCAGAAATCTTCTTCAACCTCTTTTTCCAGCAACTGGTGGACACCGATGCAAACATAAGGTGTTGCCGGGTGGCAGTTAATCAGTGTGTTTGGCGAATTGCCCTTTCCGACCTCTTTTGCCACCGCCTCGTAGATGCTCTGGATTGTCCATCCGTCCAGACCGCCAAAATCTAGCAATCTCCAAGCCATAAAACCCTCCTGTTTCACAAAATAGATTTATTTTGAATCAACGACCGCCGGTTTACTTTCTTGACAAAAGCGCCTATGTATATAAATTTATCAAGCGAGGTGCCTAGGTAGCTCAGTTGGTAGAGCAGTGGACTGAAAATCCTCGTGTCGGCGGTTCAAGTCCGTCCCTGGGCACCATTTTTATTTTCTAGCCCTCTTCAACATCCTCTGGTTCAGGGATGTTCTCGTATGGAAGCCCATTTCTCCTCTTGTAGTCGTTTATTGCCCTTGCAAGCGCGACTGCGCCAAGATTTGAGCAATGGATCTTGTTTGATGGCAAACCACCAAGCGCTTCCACTACAGCTTTACTGGAGATGGAGAGTGCCTCATCAACGTTCTTTCCCTTGACCAGTTCAGAAATCATTGACGAAACAGCTATTGCCGCTCCGCATCCAAACGTTTTGAACTTGATGTCGGTTATGATGCCGTCCTTCACCTTGACGTAGAACGTCATCATGTCGCCGCAGACCGGGTTTCCGACTTCGCCCACGCCGTCTGCGTCCTCAATCACTCCAACATTTCTCGGGTTTCTAAAATGCTCGATAACCTTCTCTGAATACATGAATCACCTCGCTGGTTTGTCGGGGCCAATTGCCGACATTTCTCTTAGTTTTTTTACAATCTGCGGGAAGATCGCCATGACCTTGTCCACATGATCCATCGTGTTGTCTTTTCCAAATGAAAATCTTATTGATCCATTGATAAATTCGTGCGGGATGCACATGGCATTGAGCACATGTGACGCGGCAAGTGATTTTGATGTGCATGCCGAACCGGAGGAGGCCTGTATGTTGCCATCCATATCAAGAAACATCAGCATTGATTCGCCTTCTGCGAACTTGATGCTGATGTTGAGTAGCTGGGGCAATCTGTTTTCCTCGTCACCATTTACAAAGACGTCCGGTATTTCATCAAAAATTCTTTTCTGGAGAGCATCCCGAAGCATTGCAGTGTATTCCATGTGCCAGGAGAGTTTGTCTTTTGCAATTTTTGTTGCCCACCCCATCCCCACAATTCCGGGGGTGTTGTATGTTCCGGAACGAAGACTTCTTTCGTGAGAACCACCGGTCATGACCGGATTTAGTCTGATACCTTTTTTGACATACAGGGCGCCAACGCCTTTTGGGCCATAGAATTTGTGGGCTGACATCGAGAGCAGGTCAACGCCAAGCGCTTTGACGTCAACAGGGATTTTTCCTATTGCCTGCACGGCATCCGTGTGGAATGCAACGCCCCTGAGTTTGCATATTCTGGCAATCTCCTCAATCGGTTCGATTGTCCCAACTTCGTTGTTTGCCATCATGATTGAAACCAGGGATGTTTTGCTGGTTATCGCCTTTTCGACATCTGCCGGGTTGACCCTGCCCTTTCCATCGACAGGGAGGTATATCGCTTTTGCGCCATAGTGTTTTTCAAGGTCCTGAACCGTGTGCAAAACTGCATGATGCTCGATTGCAGATGTTATTATTTCGTTTTTCTCAGGGCAGAGTCTTAAAAATAGACCCCTGATCGCCAGGTTGTCGGATTCGGTGCCTCCAGAGGTAAAGATTATCTCGCTTGGGCTTGCATTGATAAGCCCGGCTACTTGCAGCCTTGCCTCTTCTATCGCCTCAGCCGCTTTTTGCCCCTGTGAGTGCATTGAGGAAGCATTGGCAAAGATCTCTGAAAAATAGGGCATCATCTTCTTCAGGACTTCACCGTCAAGCGGTGTTGTGGCCGAATGGTCAAGATAAATGGAGTTCATTTTTCCTCCTTGTCCCGCAGTTTGAGGCACTCATCAACATCTTCGCAGTTTTTTTGTTTGCAGTTGTCAAATATCTCCAGAAACTTTTTTACACCAGGGATGTTCATCTTTTTTTCATTGATGAGAAACCTGACGAGTTCGAGGCGCTCAAGGTCTCTGGCAGAATAAAGCCTTCTTCCATTGACCCTGTTTGGGGTTATGAGCCCTTTTTGTTCCCAAAGCCTGAGGGTCTGTTCACAGACGCCAAGAACATCGGCCACTGCTCCAACTGTCATTACTGGTTTCGTGTCTTCTATCACGAACCATATAATATATCCTCAATGTTAATTTTCAAGTAACCTGTAAATATGATTATAAGGTTTTGGATTTTTGTAACCAATAAAATTTGTCCGGGACATTTTTTCTTGATAGGGGACAAGACTATTTTGAAAGGGATGCTTTGATTTTTTCGTAGATTGAGGTTGCGTCAAGTTTTTGTGACTCAAGCAATTCTTTTCTGGAGCCATTTTCTGGAAATGTGTTTGGGATGCCGATTATGCGCAATGATGGTATATGTTCCATTAATCTTTGTCCTGTTCCACCACCAGCGACACCTTCTTCAATGAAAAATACAGCTTTTTTGCCTTTTGCATGCTTCGACACAGAGTCTGTGTCAAGAGGACTGGCAAACCTCATGTTTAAAACAGCACATGATAAACCATCTTTTTCGAGCATCTCGGAGATGGTGGCTGTTTCTTGCCTGAAAGTGCCAATATACGCAAGAAGGACATCGTTGCCATTCTTTATGAGTTCAGCTTTTCCGAAAGCCACACCTTCACAATTGGTCTTCAAGGCGGCATCTTTTGGGTACCTGATGGCCGAAGGGCCCTTTGATGAGAAAGCAATTTCTAGCATCTGGCACAATTCCTCGGCACAGGATGGTGCCATGACAGTAATGTTTGGGACCAGTGAAAGGTATGCCAGATCAAAAATACCCTGGTGTGTCGGGCCATCATCCGGAACGAGACCTGCCCTGTCGATTGCAAAAACGACCGGCAGGTTCATGAGCGCCACATCATGGATTATCTGGTCGTAGGCCCTCTGCAGGAAGGTGCTGTATATCGCCACAACAGGTTTCAGCCCGTTCCTGGCAAAGGCTGAAGCCAGGGATACAGCGTGCTGTTCGGCTATCCCCACATCAAAAAGCCTGTCTGGGAACATTTTCTGGAATTCTGCAAGACCGGTTCCGTCCGACATTGCGGCAGTTATTGCCACAATCGATTTGTCTTTTCTGGCGGCCTCGACCATGCACTCCCCAAAAACCTTCGAATATGTGGGTTTTCCGTTTGCCGTTTCGCCGTTTGCCGGTTTAAATGGTGCCGTGCCGTGGTATTCGGTTGGTTTCGATTCTGCGAATGAACAGCCCTTGCCCTTCTTTGTGACAACGTGGAGGAGCACCGGGCCCTTCATGTGTTTTATCCTGCCAAGAAAGGCCAGCAGGAGTGGTATGTCGTGTCCGTCAACCGGGCCAAGGTATCTGAATCCGAGCTGTTCAAAATACTGGTCGGCCATAAGAAATCTCTTGAGGGCACCCTTTATCCTGAAGCCCATGCCGACGGCCCATTCGCCAAAGCGTCCCATTCTTGAAAAACCCTTGCCGACATAGTGGCTGAATCTCCGATAGAAGATTGCCGCCCTGAGTTTGCTTGTGAGCAGGGAGAGGGCGCCAACCGAGGGCGAGATTGACATCTGGTTGTCATTGAGGATGACAAGGACATCAGTGTCCATCTGGCCTATATGGTTGAGCGCCTCAAAACATTCGCCACCGGTCAGTGACCCGTCACCAACAATTGCAATTACCGAGTGTTTTTCACCTTTGAGGTCCCTTGCGATTGCTTCTCCGGCTGCGAGGGATACGGCTGTTGACGCGTGCCCTGTTTTGTAGAAATCGTGCTTGGATTCATCAGGGTTTGGAAACCCTGAAAGGCCACCCTTTTTTCTTATGCTGCCAAACCTGTCAAGCCTTCCGGTTATTATTTTGTGGGCGTAGCACTGGTGGCCAACGTCAAAGATTATCCTGTCTTTGGGGGAATCAAAAATCCTGTGAAGGGCGATTGTCAACTCCACGATCCCGAGGTTGGATGCCAGATGGCCGCCATTTTTTGAAACGGCGTCGACAATTGCTTCCCTTATTTCGCAAGCAAGCTTGCCAAGGTCTCTGGTCCTCAATTTCTTGAGGTCACCCGGCCCTTTTATGCGACCAAGAATTTCCATCACTGCCAAAAATAGACCAGGTTGGCCATTTTTCAAGGTTCGTTGACCAACCACGTATTAAGGCTATACTCGACCGAGATGGATAAAATCAGGGACATTCTTGGCAAGGCAAGGATCATTGCGGTCGTTGGCGCCTCGCTTGACGAATGCTCTCCAAGTTTTCCCATAACCAAGTACCTTATTGCCAGAGGACTTAGCGTTTATCCTGTCAACCCGAAATATGCTGGCGAAGAAATTTCTGGCGTCAAATTTCTGGCCCGGCTTTCGGATATAAAGGAAAAAATAGATATAATTGATGTTTTCAGGAGATCGGAAGCAATACCTGGAATGGTGGATGATTTTATTGCCGTCAAACCAGGAGTGGTCTGGTTTCAGCTTGGGATATATGCTCCCGACTCATTCAAGATTCTTGAAGAAAATGGCATGGAAGTGATATATGATCGCTGTATATACAAAGAACTGATGGAGTGTTGATGGAACCCGAATACAAAGGCACTGATTCGAACTGTTTTGCTTGTGGAACTTCCAACCAGAGGGGTCTGAAGCTTAAATTTGCATTGATTGATGACCATGTGGAGGCAAGGTTTGTTCCAGACAAGGACCTTGAGGGTTGGGACAACATTGTGCACGGTGGCATAGTGTCCACCATTATAGACGAGGCAATGTCCCATGCCATTTTCAGGCTGGATGGCGGTTCGGTTGTAACGGCTGAAATGACTGTAAGATTTGTGAAACCGATGCTTGTTGACAAGCCATTTATTGTCCATGGAAAGATTGATGGCCTGAAAGGGAGGCTGATTGAAGCATCAGCCAGTATAACCGACCAGGACGGCAGCCTGATCGCAAAAGGAACAGGCCGTTTCATGAGAGTTGGCATAGATCAGAAACTCAACTTTTGCTAGAAAACGCAAAGGGAGGTCCGGATGAAAGAACTTTTTAGGCTGATTCCCCAGGTTTCTTCAATATTAGAGAGTGATGACTTCAAAAAGGAATATGGCCATTTTGACCAGAGGATAACCTCCAGCCTTGTCAGGGAGGCCCTCGATTCTGTCAGGGACAAGATTGCCGGTGGCGAGGCACTGGATGAGCCACAGGTCAAAAAACTTGTTGAATCCACCCTTAAAAAGAAACTCTCCCCATTGATCGGCAGATCATTGATAAGGGTGATAAATGCAACCGGCATTGTTTTGCATACAAACCTTGGAAGAGCCCCAATGCTTCCCAATCCATATCTTGCCCCCCTGCTCGAGGGTTATTGCAATCTTGAATATGACCTTGCCGAGGGGAAGAGGGGCAAAAGAGGCATCCATGTAAAATCGGTCATCAAGATGCTTCTTGGCGCCGAGTCTGCCGTTGTGGTCAACAACAATGCTGCCGCAATACTCCTTCTTCTCAGGACGCATGCCGAAGGCAAGGAGGTAATTGTTTCCAGAGGTGAACTGATCGAGCTTGGCGGTTCTTTCAGATTGCCAGAGGTGATGACTGCTTCAGGAGCAGTACTTCATGAGGTTGGAACAACAAATAGGACGCACCTGAAGGACTATGCAGGAGCAATCAATGAGAAAACTGGACTTATCCTCAAAGTCCACCCTTCGAATTATGCAATAAGAGGGTTTGTGTCTTCTCCTTCAACCGCCGAGCTGTCTGCCCTGGCAAAGGAGAAGGATGTTCCATTTGTTTATGATGTTGGCTCAGGCCTCTTGCGCAAGATTGATCATCCCAACTTCAGGGAGGAGCCTGACTGCCTCTCGGCATTGGGTGATGGCGCAGATGCAATACTTTTCTCGGGAGACAAGATACTTGGCGGAACGCAAGCGGGTTTTATTGTTGGAAGTGAAAAAATCGCTGGTGCCTGTGGCAAAATCCCACTGATGAGGAGCCTGAGGCTTGCGAAGGCCCACATGTGCATGCTCGAAGAAGCATTGAGGACATGGCTGTTGCCGGACAGGGAAGTCATGAAGCTGAATCCTGTCATGAGAATGATATCCATGATGCCTGAGGAGCTGGAAGCAAGGGCAAAAGCTCTCTCTGAGGAAATCAACAAGGCAAATCCTGCGATTAAATCCTTCATAAAGAAAGTTGAAGGATATATGGGCGGCGGCTCACTGCCAGACATCAATTTTGACTCTTACGCGGTGGCCATAAAACCAAAGGAGACCCCACAATTATTGCTGCAAAAGTTGAGAAATTCTAAAACTCCGATTGTGGCAAGAATTGAAGATGATCTTGTCATTTTTGACTTGAGAACAGTGCTTGATGGCGAAGGAGAAAAAATAGTCAGGGCACTTGCGCAATGACCCCTTCCGAAACAGCAACCAGGGCCATTGAGGAACTTGCCAGGTTCTGGGGAGGGTTTGAATTTGCAGACTTCAACAAGCGTGATCCCTGGAGAATACTGGTTTCTGCGATAATTTCCCACAGAACACAAGACAATGTCACATATCCTGCAACCGAGAGGCTTTTTTCAAAATGGCCCGATGTCAGATCACTGTCACTTGCTGATCCTGATGAGGTTGCCAAGGTAATATTTCCGGCGGGTTTCTATAAAACCAAGTCCCAAAGACTCGTCCAGATGGCTATTTTTATCACGTCTCAATACGGTGGGAAGGTACCCGACTCTTTGGACGAGTTACTACGCATAAAAGGTGTGGGTAGAAAGACAGCAAACCTCGTGCTTTCTCTTGGTTACAACATCCCCTCTGTTGTTGTCGATACCCATGTGCACAGGATTTCCAACAGGGCGGGGTGGGTCAAGACACAGACTCCAGAGCAAACAGAATTTGAATTGATGAAGCTTTTACCCAAAAAATACTGGACAAAGTCAAACGAGCTCTTGGTTCGTTTGGGTCAAAACATTTGTAAACCCATCGTTCCAAAATGTGAACAATGCCCGATCTGTCCAATGTGCGTTACGGGTAGTTCTGTTAAGAAAAATTGATGTTGATTTTTAACAGACTCAATATACAATGCGACTCGCTATTTTTTACTATCTCTCGTGAAGGGGGTACAATGAGTTGTACACATATGGAAGACACCTTCTGTGCGAGGTCTCTGGTTGTGACCCGTCTATAATAGGTGATGTAGACAAGGTGAAGGAGATCCTTTACCAGGCTGCCGGTCTTGCCAAGGCTGAAATCATGGAGTCAACATTCCACCATTTTTCACCACAGGGAGTTTCAGGTGTAGTTGTTATTGCGGAATCACATCTCTCAATCCATACCTGGCCTGAATTTGGCTACGCAGCCCTTGATATCTACACATGCGGGGAACATACCGATCCAGAGGGCGCCCTCAATTACTGCTCCGAGAAGTTTGGCGCCAGTGAAGTCGATATTACAAGAATCGAACGCGGTCTAAAGGAGGAAACCGGTGGCTTTTCGCACCGGTTGAGTAACGTCGGCGCCGCTTGAAGGGCGGCTGCAAATACTCCAGGAAGATCGGATTCAATATTTCTCTAGTCGTAAAATAATCTGTTCAAAAACAAACAAACCAATTTGTTTTTAAATAAAAACAAATGATAGTTATTTATTTTCTTAATGTCACGAAATGAAGATTGACATTGACTTATTTGTGAATTTTGGCTAGAGTTGTTCAAGTGAAAGACAATGAAGCCAGATCGTCAGTCATAAAGAGGCTCTCAAAGATAGAAGGTCAGGTGAGGGGCCTTGTGCGCATGATTTCTGAAGAACGATCATGCGATGAAATAATCAATCAGATCCAGGCCGTAAAGGCTGGAATAAACAAAGTCGCAGCAATCATCCTGGAAAGAAACATAGTTGATTGTCTAAGTCTTTCGGAAAATACAGACCAGACAGAAATTGAGAAGCTCAGAAAGCTTCTCTCCAAAATTGCAGGTAGTAAATGATATAGTTGCCGAAAGGAGCGCTTTGTGAAGAGAGAGCTTTTGGATGAATTGATGGGTCTTGGGGTTGATGTTGTATCAACACCCTTTGAATGCCAGTTTTATGGTTTTGATGTGACCCCGTTGCCGAAGGAAACTTCCTGGGTTTTTAGAGGTACAACTCCAGACGCAGTCCTCAGACCAAAAAACACCGAAGAAGTTGTCAAGATAATGGATTTTGCCAACAAGCACAAGATTCCTGTTTGCCCAAGGGGTGGCGGGACCTCTGGATATTACCAGTCGGTTCCAAGGAGCAAGGGGATCGTTATTGAAACATTAGCATTAAATAATATAAGCGAGCTTGATGAAAAAGAAGGCATTATTAGTGTTAGTGGTGGAGTGATATGGTCACAGCTCGACTGGGAATTGAAGAAAAAGGGCTGGACGCTCAAAACATACCCAACCTCCTACAAATCATCTACTGTTGCTGGCTGGATACAAACAGAGGGCCTTGGTGTTGGAAGTCTTGCTTTTGGTTCTATAAAAAAACTGATAAAAGAGATCGAGGTTGTTCTTCCAAGTGGTGAGGTCGTATGGGTCCCAAATGAAGGTCTCGTAGAAACCAAATCTGGCAACCTGAAATTTGAAGATTTTATAAAGAGTGAAGGCATGATGGGCATCATTACCTCTGTAAAATTAGAGGTAAGACGCCTTCCAGAATCCACCGCGACGTATCTCCTGAAATTCAAAGACAAGAATGACTTTGCGCTGGTATCTTCACGTCTGGCCGAGGTTTCTTCAATTTTTTTCATTGAATTTGTAAACGGTTCTTATATGGACCTGCTTGTGCAGTCAGGCTACCATACGCCAAAACATTCGAAGGAAGAGGTATTTGCAGTTATCAGGCTTGAAGGCGGCAAATCGGATGTTGGGAAAGGCGAGAAAGAGATTGCCGCGCTGCTTGCCGAACATACAGAAATTGCCCAGCTACCACAGGAAGAAGCTGAGGAAGAGTACGGTTACAGATTAAAATATTTCAGAATAAAGAATGCCTATTCTTCGGTAACACCAGCAGATCTGTCTGTCCCACTTTCGAATCTTGGGCAATACCTGGACAAGGTTTCGCGCTTCAGGTTTGAATTCGCATACAAGGGCGAGATTTTGACAAAAGAACAGTGTGGGCTGATGTTTTTTTATGTCCTGGCAAACGAACTCTCTTTTGTCAGATTTATGTCGGCCGCACCGTACCAGATGGAATTCATCCTTTCTGCAATGAAAATGGGTGGCAGTCCAAACGGTGGAATTGGATTGCTCAATACCCCTTATGTCTTTGGATTGAGAACGCAGTCAGAAAGAGAAGCATTCATCCAGAAAAAAGAAACATTTGACCAGAACTGGATAATGAACCCTGGCAAATGGACAGACCCACCATTCTTCCTCCGGCCGTCGATTTATTTCAGCGGAATGAAACTCCTGGAGCCGGTTTGCTGGCTTGTTGGCGGGATTGTGGGGAGGTGGTAGCATGAAAAAATACGCAGCCATTGAAAAACAGGTAAGAAAATGCATACAGTGCGGATCATGCCGTGTGGAATGCCCAACTGGTGATGATGTTGGCTGGATTTCATGTTCCCCAAGGGCAAAAGTTCTTTTTATAAGAGACTTCCTGCTTGGCCGCAAACCCACAAAAGTAAAAATGTCTGAGGAGTTTGCCAGGAGGCTTTTCCAGTGCACGCTTTGTGGAAGGTGTGGCGTAGAGTGCATAACAGAAATAGATTTCCCCGAAGTCTGGTTTGAAATAAGGGAGCTGGTTCAGGAAGAAGGCGTCAAGCTCCCGATCGTCGAGACAGTCTCGGGAATTATCAAAGACACAAAAAATGTTGCCAACCAGCCAAACGATGACAGGCCAAACTGGCTCAAGAGGGCAAAACTTGCCACTGATCCGACAAAAGTCGAAAAGGCCGATGTCGTGTACTATGTTGGCTGCATGAGCTCCTTTTATCCGCAGTCACAGAGCATGGCCAGGGCCTTTGCCCAGATACTGGAAGCATCAGGCATAAACTTCGCAATCATGGGAACAAGCGAGCACTGTTGCGGGTTCCCGATGATTTCAACCGGAAAGGTCCATGAGGCCAAAGAGTTGATGTACCACAACCAGGAAGAGATAAAAAAATATGGTGCAAAAACTGTTGTGGCCACCTGTCCAGCCTGCACCAGCATGTGGAAGAAGGAGTACCCAAAACTCTCCGGCAAGCCGAATGATTTTGAGGTAATGCATGCAACCCAGTTTGTCCTGAAGTTGATGAAAGAAAACAAGCTCAAACTCGTTCCACCAAAGCAGGAAATGCAGGTGACTTTCCATGACGGGTGTGACCTCGGAAGGAACGGTGGTGTTTATGACGAGCCAAGGGAGATACTTAAGATGCTCCCTGGCGTTGTGTTCACCGAGCACTCCGAAAGCAAGGACATTTCGGTTTGTTGTGGTGCCGGTGGCGACCTGCTCATGACGAATCCTGAGATGGCTGACAGGATTGGACAAAAGAGAGCGAAGAGTCTCTCTGAAGTTGCACCAGTTGCAGTGACATGTTGCCCATCTTGCAAAAAACAGCTCAAAGACGCGGCAAAACATGCCGAGGTCAAGCTTGATACCAAAGACCTCCTGGAAATGGTTGCAGACATGCTTGAGAAACCCGAAAAACCCGAGAAGCCAGAGAAGGCAGAAGCCTGACAAATACACTTAGAAAGTCAAGGCCCCATGATTAATGGGGCCTTTTTTATTTCTCGCTTTTTATGCCTTGTTGCACAAAACAGCAAAACAAATCAAAATCAAAAATCATATTCTGGTAGAATGCAATTCAGTTGACAGATGATAGACTACATCGACAAAATACAGGGTGCAATAAACTTTGTGGAAGCAAGGCTCAAGGAGAAAATAAGGCTTGATGATGTTGCAAAAGAAGCCGGGTTTTCCTCTTTTCACTTCCACAGGATATTCCTTGCCAATGTCGGTGAGACACTCATCGAGTATTTGAGGAAAAGGCGGCTTTCAGAGGCTGCGCGCGAGCTGATGGAAACCGACCACAGGATACTCGACATTGCTGTTGACTATCAATTTGAAAGCCAACAGGCTTTCACAAGGGCCTTCAAAAGGATGTTCTTTGTACCTCCTGGGCGGTGCAGAAGGGAAAAACCGCCAGTACACCTGTTTTTCAGGAGACGCCTGGACAGGGAAGGCCTAAGATTCTTGAGAGGAGGAGTAGCAGGAATGGAACCGAAAATCGTTGAGCTTGGTGAAATAAAAGCTGTTGGAATCAGGTATTATGGTGATAATAAAAATGGCGAGATAAAGCAGGTTTGGGATAAATTCAATAAAGATATGTGCTGCATGAAGAATGTTAGCAAACCTGGAATAGCACTTGGAATTTGTTCGATGATTGAGGGTGGTGATCCCGGGAAGTTTGAGTATGTGTGCTCGATGAAGGTTGATAATGCATCTGAAATACCGGAGGGGATGGTTGCAAGGGTTCTTCCACCACACAAGTACCTTGTTTTTACCCACAAGGGGAAGCTCGATAACCTTGGCGAGACCTATAACCACATCTATCAGAACTGGATACCTAAATCAGGCCATGAGATTGATAGCTCGTTTGATTTTGAACTCTATGATGACAGGTTTTGTTATGGCAAGGACGAGTCAGAGTTCGACATCTATATCCCGATAAAATAAGTTCAATAAACCAGTTTGGAACATTTAGAATTGAGACCCCCATGAGGTTGTGGGGGTCTTTTGTTTTTTGGTTTTAATCATTGCTACATGAAATAGCAAAATAAATCAGAACAAAAAATCACACTCCTATAAAATGTGTCATAGTTGACAGATGATAGACTACATCGACAAGATGCAGGATGCAATAGATTTTATGGAGGCAAAGCTCAAAGAAGATATCAGACTTAATGATGTTGCTTTTGAGGTTGGTTTTTCATCCTTCCATTTCCACAGGATCTTCCTTGCCAATGTTGGTGAGACAGTCACCGAGTATATGAGAAAAAGAAGGCTTTCAGAGGCTGCGCGCGAGCTGATGGAAACCAACCGAAGAATACTCGATATCGCTGTTGATTATCAGTTTGAAAGCCAGGAGGCCTTCACAAGAGCCTTCAAAAAAATGTTTTTTATGTCTCCGGGGCAATGCAGACGCGAGAAACCTGCTATGCACCTATTCCTTAGGAGGTGTTCGGACAGAGAAGGCTTAAAATTCATGAGAGGAGAAAAAATAGAAGTGGACTCAAAAATACTTGAGCTTGGTGAGATAAGAGCTGTTGGACTCAGATGTCATGGTGATGTTAGAGAGGGTGGATTAAAACAGGAAATTAAACAACTTTGGGAGAAATTCAATAAAGTGGCAAGCTCCGTAAAAAACATAAGCAAGCCTGGTATTGCGCTTGGAATTTGTTCAATGATTGAAGGTGAGGAGCCACATATAATGGAATACGTCTGTTCTATGAAAGTCGATGATGTCTCAGATGTACCCCAAGGGATGGTTGCCAGAAAACTCTCTCCTCAAAAATATGCTGTTTTTACGCATAAAGGGGAGCTTGATAAAGTTGGGCAAACCTATGACTATATATATCAAACGTGGCTTCCCCAATCAGGATGTGAACTCATAGATGCCCCAGATTTTGAATTATACGACGACCGGTTTGCTCCTGATAAGGATGAATCAGAATTTGATATCTATATCTCGATAAAATAAAATCCTGGATTTAGCAAAAAATTGGGGGATGGTTTTCCATCCCCTTTTTTCATATAATCACATCATTGCTTTTTCTTTAATGTAACCAATTTAAGAGCTATTGACAAAATTATATTTCTGAGTTAGTTTTATGGCAAATACCCCATAGGGGTATAAAGGAGGTTGCATGGCCGAGAAAGCTACCATTGTAGTGTTTTCTGGTGACCTTGATAAAGTGCTGGCTGCTTTTGTCATAGCGACAGGTTGCGCTGCCCAGGGTATGGAGGTAACGATGTTCTATACTTTCTGGGGACTCAATGTTGTAAAGAAAGACAAAGGCCCAATAGCGGGTGCCAAAAACTGGATGCAGAAAATGATGGGAATGATGAACAGGGGTGGCATAAGCAGATTGCCACTGTCAAAATTCAACATGGCTGGAATGGGCAGGTCGATGATGAAGAAATTGATGAAAAAGACAAACGTGGCCCCCCTTAGTGAAATGCTTGCAATGGCAAGAGACCTTGACGTAAAGATGTGGGCGTGCAAGATGAGCATGGATGTCATGGGTGTGGCAAAAGAAGATTTGATACCAGAAGTGGACAAGATTGTTGGTGTTGCCGCATACGCAGCAGAAGCACAACAATCAAAAATCAATCTTTTCATCTGAGGAAGGAGCCATAAATGAACTTTGATGTTGAACTCAATACGCTTGGAATGCAGTGCCCGGTGCCGATAGTCAAGACGGCAAAGAAGATGAAAGAGCTACAAATTGGGCAGGTCCTGAAGGTGATCTCCGATGATGAAGGTATAAAAGAGGACATGCCGGCATGGTGCAAGACAACCGGCAATGAATTCCTTGGCCTTGAGGAATCAGGTGGCCAGTACACTGTTTACGTCAAGAAGGTGGTAGGGTGAAACTGGGGATTGTTGTTCTTACTACGCCGTATACCTTCCAGAACATGGACACTGCCATTTCGCTTGCAGGTGCTGCGCTTGAAAAAGGCCACCAGGCGATGATCTTTTTATACATGGACGGTGTCATAGCCGCATCCAACCTGATCAAGCCTGGGAATGACAGGAGTATCCCTTTAAAGATGCAGTCACTTATTGAAAAGGGTGTCAAAATAACGCCTTGCGGTGTTTGTTGTAACTACAGAGGTGTTCGCCAGGCGGACAGCCAGCCAGGCATCAGGCATGCTGGCATCGCGGCCCTTGGTCAACTCGTTAGCGAGTGCGACAGGGTTTTGACATTGGGGTTCTGAAGATGGCAAAAAAAGTTGCAATTGTTGTTTCAAAAGCGCCGTATGGCTCAGCAATCATGGGTGAGGCATTCAGGGCGGCCATGGGTCTCCCTTCTGTTGGTCTGGAAACCAACGTTGTCCTTGAGGGAGATGCGGTGTTCGCGCTCCTAAAAGACCAGAAGCCGAAAGAGGCTCTTGATTTTGGAAGCCTCCATGACGCATGGCTCCAGTTTGAGGATTACGGGTTCAGCCTTTTTGTTTACAAGCCTTCGGTTGAGGCCAGAGGATTGACCTGCGAACAGCTTTCTCATTGCCAGACACTGGATGATTCTGAATTCAAGAAAATGCTCCGTGACATGGATGCAATATTGAGGTTCTGACATGGAAAAGAAAATGTTTATAATGCTGACAAAATCTCCCTACGGGTGTGAAGAAGGCAAAATAAGGATTTCAAATGCGCTTGCCGGAGATGTGGTAGTTTTTGCCCAGGATTCGGTCTATGCGGCAACAAATCCACCAGGCGATCTTGCAGAGCTGGTCAAATCCAAAATGTCAGAAGGAATAAAGTTTTATGTTTCTGGGCCTGACTGTAAAGCCAGAGGCGTCGAGCCAAAATTTGGCATAAAAGAGATTGGTTATCCCGAAATGATTGATCTGATAATGGAGTGCCAGCTCTCATATTAGATTACAGGTGAAACAGGGCAAAGCTGAACCCAATAAGGTTTTGCCCTGTATAATACAATTTCCGAAAAGCCACTTCTTAAGAAAGAAGCAATTAATTTTTTTGTTTGTCCTGATGGGCATTCATTTTTTTGGCAATATTCAGGCCCCATGTTTTTGCCTGTTTTTTATTTGACAAAACACAGTGGCATCTATAAACTGGCTTAGTTACAAAACGCACATCGCGAAGACTTTCGGTGAAAGTAAAAACAAGTCGCGATGGAGGCAAAACCGAGAGGAGTATTAATGAGCGTAGTAAATATGAAACACCTGCTTGAGGCAGGAGTGCACTTCGGCCACCAGACAAAAAGGTGGAACCCCAAAATGCGTCCGTTTATTTTTACAGCACGCAATGGAATTCACATCATTGACCTCAGAATTACAGCCGAAAAATGTGAACAGGCCTATGCCACAGTGAGGCAGATTGCCCAGTCAGGCGGAAACATTGTTTTTGTTGGCACGAAGAAACAGGCCCAGGACATAGTCAAGGACGAGGCAAAAAGGTGCGGGGCACATTATGTGAACCAGCGCTGGTTTGGCGGAACACTCACCAATTTTGTCACAATCCATACCAGGATTGAAAAACTTCGCGAGCTTGAAGAAAAAGAAGTCACTGGAGAGCTAAAACGCCTCCCAATCAAGGAATACATGGGCTACAAGAAGGAAAGAGAGAAACTCCAGAAGTTCCTCGATGGACTTCGCAACATGGACACACTCCCGCAGGCCATTTTTGTCACTGATACCCACAAAGATCGTGCAGCAATAATCGAAGCCCGCAAGCAAAATATTACTGTAATAGCCATTGTGGACACCAACTCTGATCCCGATGAAATTGACATCCCGATCCCAGGCAACGACGATGCCATCCGTTCAATAAAATTCTTCACCCAGCTGATTGCAAGCGCCATGATCGAAGGACGCGAGGGTGTTGATGTAATGAGACCATCAGAGGAAGACGAAGAAGAAAACGAAACGGTTTCGATGGAAGAAGTTGTCGCGCAGGAAGTCTTGATAGACAACATAGAGAATTTCGATGGCTCGGAAGAAGTCAAGAAGCCTGATGTCGAAGTCAAGTATTCCCAATATGACGAGGAGGAATAGCCCAGATGGAAAATACTTCTGAACTTATAAAAGCACTGAGAGAGCGTACTGGCGCTGGAATAATGGAGTGCAAGAAGGCCCTCACTGAAACAAAAGGCGATCTTGAGAAGGCAATTGACCTCCTCAGACAAAAGGGCATTGCAAAAGCCGCAAAGAAAGCCGAGAGGGAAACCTCTGAAGGCAGGATTGGAACTGCAACCTCTTCTGACAGGAAGCGCGTTTCATTTGTAAAGCTTTCATGCGAAACAGATTTTGTTGCCAAAAATGAGCTTTTTGCAGACCTGGTAAACAATATTGCAAAGGCTGTTCTTGATGCAAACACTGATGACATCAACAAAATCCTTGCTCTTCCATACCCAGGTGGCAAGGGCAGCATTGATGAGCAGATAAAAGAACTGATCGGCAAGATCGGTGAAAATATGCAGCTGCAGGAAGCAACAATCATTGATGCCCAAAAAGGAATCATTGATGTCTATGCCCACCTTGGCAACAAGCTTGCAGTAATGGTAGAGATCCATTCTGACAAACAGAATGTAGAGGAATTGACAAAGCTTGCCCACGAACTGGCAATGCAGATTGCAATCGACAATCCGGACTACGTTTGCAGGGAAGAAGTTCCGACAGACGTTGTCGACAGGGAACGTGAAGTAATAAAAGCCAGTCCGGACCTTGCATCAAAACCGGACGCAGTCAAGGAGAAAATTGTTGACGGAAAACTTGGCGCTTTCTTCGGAACATGCTGCCTGCTTGAACTCCCTTACATGCGTGATGGAAACCTCAAGATCAAGGACGTTGTTTCCGAAACCTCCAAGAAACTTGGCGCAAAAGTTGATGTAGTTTGCTTCAAGAGGGCCTCAATCGGTAAATAACCATGGGAGACCCAGCGCACAGTCAGCTTAAGCCGAAATACAAAAGGATTCTGCTAAAGCTATCCGGCGAAGCGCTTTTAGGCGGACAGCCCTATGGCATTGATATAAAATATATCAATGATGTGTCAAAAATACTTGTCGACCTCCACAACAATGGTGTGGAGGTCGCTATTGTTGTTGGGGGCGGAAATATCTGGAGAGGTTCAGCTGGTGTTGCACTTGGAATGGACCAGGTTCAGGCCGACTACATGGGCATGCTTGCAACGGTCATGAATGGTCTTGCACTCCAGACAGTCATAGAAAAACTTGGTGTACCCACAAGACTACAGACTGCAATAGCCATGCACGAGATTGCAGAGCCTTTCATCCAGAGAAGGGCGATCAGGCACCTTGAAAAGGGCAGGATTGTAATCTTTGCGGCAGGGACCGGAAACCCGTTCTTCACATCAGACACTGCAGCGGCTTTGAGAGCTGCAGAGGTTCGGGCCGACTGCCTTCTCAAGGCAACAAAAACAGATGGTATATACACTGATGATCCAGCCAAAAAAAGGGACGACATCAAGAAACTCACCAACATATCCTACACAAAGATTCTGGCCGACAATTTGAGGGTCATGGATGGTGCGGCCGTATCAATTTGCAGGGACAATAAAATTCCGATAATTGTTTTTTCTATAGCTGAACCTGAAAACATCTACAAAGTTGTTATGGGTGAAGAAATAGGTTCAATAGTGGAAGGGGGCTAAATATGGACACCAAAACATTACAGGATCACATGGAGAAAACGATTGGTTCGCTTCAGCAGAATTTTGTCGGGCTGAGGGCTGGAAGGGTAACGCCTGCCATAGTGGCCAAAGTCATGGTAAATGCCTATGGCTCCGAGCTCCCGCTCCCACAGGCTGGCAACATTGGCGTTCCAGATGGAAGAACCATGATTATCGAGCCGTGGGACAAAACTCTTATCAAAGAGATAGTGACTGCATTGCAGAAGGCAAATCTGGGTGCAAACCCAACATCTGATGGTAATCTTATAAGGCTGCCATTTCCTCCACTTTCGCAGGAAAGAAGGCAGGAGCTCGCCAAGATGGTCAAAAAATATGGCGAGGACGCCAAGGTGGCGATCCGTAACATCAGAAGAGACGCCATAGAGCAGGTCAAAAAAGCAGAGAAGAGCAAGGAAATCTCTGAGGACGAGAGATTCAAGAGGGAAGAGGAAATCCAGAAAACCACCGATAAATACTCAAAAAAGGTGGACGAGCTGGTGGTCCAAAAGGAAAAGGAAATCCTGGAAAGTTGACAAGAACCAAAATCCCAAGGCACATAGCCATCATAATGGATGGCAATGGTCGGTGGGCGACCATGCGTGGTCTCCCGAGGATTGCGGGCCATAAGCAGGGGGTTGTTTCTGTCAGAAAAACAATAGAAAAGGCAGCTTCAATTGGAATTGAGGTCCTTTCGCTTTACTGTTTTTCAACTGAAAACTGGTCAAGGCCCGGTGAGGAAGTCCAGTTTCTCATGAACACATTTCTGGAGACACTCTATGAAGAGAGATCCAGGATACTTGCAAACAAAATCCGGTTCATGATGATTGGCGACAGGACATCACTTTCTCCCGACCTGGTAAAAACTACCGAAAACCTCGAAAATGAAACGAAGGACAACACTGGCCTGAAACTTGTTCTTGCCATAAATTATGGCGGCAGGAGCGAGCTTTTGAGGGCGATCAAGGGGATTGTTTCTGATGGTGTTCCCCCAGATAAAATCACTGAAGAAACTTTAAGAGAAAAACTCTACACAGTAGAATTGCCCGATCCTGATCTTATAATAAGGACTTCAGGCGAGATGAGGCTTTCAAACTACATGATATGGCAATCTGCTTACTCTGAACTGCTTTTTATGAAAAAACTCTGGCCGGATTTTCGGGAGAGAGATTTGATGAGTGCAATTGCCATTTATTCCAAAAGACAGAGAAGGTTTGGCGGACTGGGAGGCAAATGAACCAGAAAATCCAACGTGTTGTAACGGCAGTTGTTCTTGTTCCGCTGGCAATTGGCCTGACCTACCTCTCGGGGTGGTTTTTCCTGTGTGCAGTCATCCTGCTGTCCAGCATGGCAATTATCGAGATGTCCAAAATGGCCAGGAAAACTGCAAAATCCCCCCAGGTGGTTCCTCTCCTTGTTGCAAACCTGGCAATACAGATAATGGCCTATTACAGGTCGTGGTATCTGGTTTTGGGGATAGTCTTCCTGTTCCTTGTCATTTTGTATCTTGTCGAGATTTTTAGGGGTAATCCTGATGGCTCAATGTCCAGGATTGGTGGCAATCTCTATATCCTTGGCATTGGCATGCTTTTTGTTTTTTTCACGCTTATTGAAACCTGTTCGCCTGATCCGATGGGAACAAAAGCCTCGGGGTGGAGATTTATGACCACCCTTCTGGCTGGCATCTGGAGTTTTGACACGTTCTCGTACTTTGGTGGAATGCTTTTTGGAAGGCACAAGATGGCGCCAAACATTTCTCCAGGAAAAACATGGGAAGGTTTTGTAACCGGGCTGGTTTTTGGGATTGGCGTTTTTGTCATTGTGGGGTGGTTGCTCCTCAGAAATGCACATCCGTGGTTTGGCTGGCTAAAGCTAACTGCCAGCGGGATTTGCATTGTTCTGCTAGGTACCATCGGTGATCTTGGAGAATCGCTCCTGAAGAGGGATTCCAGAATGAAAGATTCTGGCAGCATCCTTGCTGGCCATGGCGGCGTGCTTGACAGGCTGGATTCGCTCCTTGTTGCCGCACCAGGGTTCTTTTTTATACTGGCATATTTCTTTTTGAGTTCCGGAAAGGTGTTTTTGTGAAAAGAATTGCCATAATTGGTTCCACTGGCTCCATAGGCACGCAGGCGCTTGATGTGATCAAATCCAATTATGCCAATTTCAGGGTTGTTGCCCTTGCCTCACACAAGAATGATGCCCTGCTCTCGGAGCAGTTGTCCATGTTTGGCGTCAAAATGGCCTGTTTGTATGACAGGGAGGCCTCGTCAAGGCTGAAAGCCAGGGAAAGAGGAGTTACTGTGCTTTCCGGCGACCAGGGGCTGGTTGAAATTGCGAACCTTGACATAGATCTTCTCCTTGTGGCAGGCAATGGCCCATCAATGATAGAACCGACCTTTGAGGCCCTGAGGAACGGAACAAGGGTTGCGCTTGCCACAAAAGAGGTCGTTGTTTGTGCAGGCCACCTGATTGAGCCTTCAAATTATGAAGAGAAAATCATCCCTGTCGATTCCGAGCCCTCGGCAATATTCCAGAGCCTTATTGGTGAAGACAGGTGCAGGATAAAAGAGATATTGCTCACGGCCTCCGGTGGCCCGTTTTTTAGCAAGGGGATGACCTGGAACCAGCTTTCGCATATAAGGCCAGAGGACGCCATGAACCACCCAAAATGGAAGATGGGCAAGAGAATAACCATAGATTCAGCAACACTTGTAAACAAGGGTCTTGAACTCATTGAAGTTTGCAGGATGTTTGATGTTCCGCCAGAAAAAGTGCGGGTGCTTGTGCATCCACAGGCAGAAGTGCATTCAGGGGTCATGATGGTCGATGGTTCTGCTAAACTGCAGGCTTCTCCATCAGACATGCGTTATCCGATATCCTATGCACTCCATTTTCCGGGCAGGACGGTGTCCGATCTTGACGGGCTCAAATTTCCGGCAAACTGGTCATTTGGCGAGCTGACTGGTGACGCATCAAAATCAGTCGCCCTTGCCAAATCGGCTTTTTCAAAAGGCCCATCGTGGCTGGTTGCCTACACTGCGGCCGATGAAGCGGCGATTGAACTCTTCCTTTCAAGGTCCCTGTCTTTTGGGCTGATCCCGGAAGTGATTTCAAAAACTATGAGCCGGATAGAAAATATCGACCTTTCAACCACACAAAAAATAATCTCCCACTATGCCAATTGCAGGCAGATTGCATTGGAGATAGGAAAGAAGCTATGTCAACAATACTGAACATAATATATGCACTCCTGATCCTTGATGTTCTTGTGATCGCCCATGAATTTGGACACCTCTTTGCCGCCAGGTCAATTGGTGTGCCGGCACTGAGTTTCTCAATCGGCATGGGCCCGGTCATTGCAAGAAAAAAATTCAGATACTTTGGTGATACAGAGTTCAGAATATCGCTTTTCCCGGTTGGTGGCTATGTCATGGTTTCCGGCGAAGCTGAAGATTCAGATGATCCAAACAGTCTCTACAGAAAAAGCCCCTGGCAAAGGGCCTGGTTTTCTGTTTCAGGTGCCCTGACAAATTTTGTTTTTGCTTTCATTGTCTTTGTGGTTGTGGCGCTTGCTTTTGGTGATCCGGTCTATCTTTTCAACAGAATAGGCACAGTCGATCCAAACATGCCGGCCGCAAAGGCAGGCATTCAGTCTGGTGACTGGATCCTTGAAATAGACGGCACACAGACCCCGATGTGGGATGCTGTTGTGGCCGAGATAAGATCAAGACCGGACAAGGAAGTGCCAGTTCTTGTCGGAAGGGAATCCGGCAAGGCCGAAGCAGAAGTTTCCCCGGACACACCAGTCTGGCTAACAGGCAGCCAGGAAGCCAGACTTTCAGAGTTCAAATTCCCGGAAGAGTACCCAAGCGATGACATTTTTATTGGAATGGACGGCAAGTATTTCAGGCTCAATTCAATCGAATCGGTCGGGGATGAAAAGACGGGAAACTGGAACAGAACAAAAGATCTTCTGAAGGCAATTACTTCGACGAGCAAGATCACGTTCGGATCATCACTGGAAGTCCAGAATGTCAAAGTGACCATCGCAGGTGTTGAAGAAGAGCAGGAGAATGGACTGGTCAAGGTTGGAAAGCTTGGCATAACGGCATCCCAGGGAGTCAAATACAAAAGATACAATATTATAGAGGCGATATGGATTTCGCTGGAGAAATTCTGGCTTTTCCTTGTTGCGTTCTTCAATTTCTTTGTTGGTTTGTTCTCTGGCAAGGGTGTTGGCGATGTTGCCGGCCCCGTTGGTATCATAAAGATAACAGGCCAGATGGCCAGCATGGGCTGGGCCGTCATACTTGGTTTTGCCGCCATGCTGTCCATGAACCTCGGGTTCCTGAACCTTATCCCATTCCCGGGGCTTGATGGTGCAAGATTCCTGTTCTCAGTTGTCGAAGGCGTCACTGGCAAGAAGTTGCCAAGAGCCGTTGAAAATGTCATCCATGCAGTCGGTTTTATCATCCTGATAGGATTGATACTGCTCGTAACTGCTAACGACCTGTTCGGGATATTCAGAAAATGAGCAAAAGCGTCTTGGTTGGCAACGTCAGGATTGGTGGTGGTGCACCCATTGCCGTCCAGACGATGACAAAGACCGACACCAGGGACGCGAAGAAAACAATCGAGCAGATATGGCGTGTTTATGGGGCTGGTTGTGAAATAGTCAGGTGCGCCATTCCTGACATGGAAGCGGCAAAAGCACTCTCCGAAATTGTAAAAGGAAGCCCCATCCCTGTTGTTGCAGACATCCATTTCGATTACAGGCTGGCGCTTGTGTCCCTTGAAGCCGGTTGCCACAAACTCAGGCTCAATCCTGGCAACATAAAGGACAAAGAAAAAATAAGGCTTGTTGCAAGAGAAGCCAAGTCCAGAAGCGTTCCCATAAGGGTTGGTGTCAATGCCGGCTCAATCAAACACACGAACAATGTGTCCAATGAAGTGGTTCAAATTGCACTCGAGGAGGTAAAAATACTTGAAGATGAGGATTTTAGAGACATTGTCGTATCTGTAAAAACATCCGACATAAAAACGACCATTGAAGCAAACCGTCTTTTAAGAAAGGCGTGTGACTACCCGATACATATGGGTTTGACCGAATCTGGCCCGTTGATACAGGGCCTCGTGAGGTCAAGCGCCGCACTTCTGCCCATGCTTGAAGAAGGCATAGGTGACACGATAAGGGTCTCGCTGACTGAAGACCCGGAAGCAGAAGTGGAAGCGGCGTGGTCAATGCTTGAGACTGTGGGCGTCAGGTCGTTTGGGCCAACAATAATATCCTGCCCCACCTGTGGAAGGACAAGGCAAAACCTGCGCGGGAAGCTGTCGGAGATCCGTATGGCACTAAAAGGGGTCAAAGGTAAAAAAATAGCTGTCATGGGCTGCGAGGTAAATGGGCCTGGTGAAGCCAAGGACGCTGATATGGGGATTGCCTTTGGAGCAACAAAATGTGTTGTTTTCAGAGGCGGCAACATGATTGGAACTTTTGACACCGACGAGGCCGTAAGGATATTGATAGAAATGGCCAAGGAGGATAATTGAGCAAGGTTTTTATAGTGGGTCTCAGAATGAATAAAGATGATCAGCACGAGGCCCTTGAATCGTTTAGCGAACTGATGCAGCTTGCCAGGACGCTGGACATGGAAATAGTTGGAAAAGGTTTTCAGGTAATCAGGGAACCCACCCATTCACACCTTCTGGGCAAGGGCAAAGTTGAAGAACTGGCGCAAGAAATTGCATCCCTAAACCCGGAGAGGGTCCTTGTTGATTTTGAGCTCTCGCCACTCCAGTGCAGAAACCTGGAGGAGTCATGGGGAAGGCCGGTCCTCGACAGGCATGGCTTGATAATTGAAGTGTTCTCAAAGCACGCAACCACATCCGAAGGAAAACTTCAGGTTGAGCTTGCGCTTCTTAAATACAAACTCCCCAGGCTGTCTGGCAGAAACCTTGCCTATGACCAGCAAACGGGTGGTGGAGGTTCAGCATACCTTAGAGGTGCCGGTGAAAGGGCAATAGATATCGCAAGAAGGCAGATCCGCTCCAGAATCAGGGTACTCGAGAAGAAGATAGAACTGGTGGCCAGACATAGGGAAATAAAGTCCAGAAGGCGCGAAAAGAGTGATGTTCCGCTGGTTTCACTTGTTGGATATACCAATGCTGGCAAGTCAACACTCCTGAACAGTCTCACTGGGGCAAATGTCCTCACGCAGAACAAGCTCTTCTCAACACTTGACACAACTGTCAGGGCGAGAATTTATGAGGGGCAAAAAATATTGTTTGCAGACACCGTTGGTTTCATAAGAAACCTTCCTGTCGATCTCGTTGCAGCATTCAGGTCAACACTTGAAGAGGTGCTGTCTTCAGATGTCATACTGCATGTGTTTGATGCCACAAATCCTGACTGGGAACGTCACATCGAAGTGGCACAAGGCATCCTCGATGATCTTGGAGCAAGCAACATCCCAATGCTGTATGTTGCAAACAAGAGCGACCTTGTATCCGAAGAAAAACAAAAAGAAATATCAAGTCATCTTGATGACGTAGTTTTTGTTTCAGCCCTTGAAAGAAGGGGGCTTGATATGCTTCTGGGCAAATTATCACAAAACCTTTTTGCCCTCAAAGTTTAGCCAGAACGAAATCCATGCGTTGTAAAATAATGATCCGAAAAGGAGTGATTAGATGAAAAAATATTTGACTTTGACACTAGCATTGCTGATGGTCCTGGTATCGTTTGGCAATGTTGGTTTTGCCTTGCAAAAATCCGATCCGGCCCACCAGTCGAGAATGGCCTATGTTTCACCAGGCATCATTGCACAGATGGGTGAAGGATCAATCGATGATCCAATAGATGCCATGGTGTGGACATCGACACCAATAGACAAATCATTGGAGAGAATGGGTCAGAATGAAGGCCTGCTGAGATTTGAACCATTCAAGTCCATGTCCTGCTATTATGTCAGCGCAACCAGCCAGGCCCTCAAAACCATCGCATCCATGCCTGAAACACTAAGGGTTCAGGAGAATTATTCCATAAAAGCACCCGACATCAAAATGGCTGATACAAAGAATACAAAAGTCAATTGGGGTCTCGACGACCTGAAAGTCAAGGACCTCTGGAAGCAGGGCATCAGGGGCCAGGGCGTCAAGGTTGGTTTGCTTGACACTGGCGTTGATGCAAAACATCCAGAGCTGGCCGGAAAAGTAACAAAATTCGCAACATTCGATACATCTGGCAAGATCGTTCCAGATGTGACAGAACCCTTTGACAGGGTCGGACATGGCACCCATTGTGCTGGAATAATCGCTGGTGGGAAGAGTGGCCAGGACGGCGTTGGCGTTGCCCCTGACTGCGAGCTCATAGTTGGTTCTGTAATCCCTGGTGGAAACGGAACGCTTGCACAGGTCATCGGCGGCATGGAATGGATCATTGACCCGGACGGGGATCCAAACACCGATGATGCTCCAAGGGTGGTTTCAATGTCTCTTGGCGGTTCAATTCCAGATGAAGACATGGTTGCTGCTACGGATGCATTTGAAAGAAAGGGTATTCTTCTTGTCGCCTCGATCGGTAACAGCGGAGATGGCTCGACTGGTTCACCAGGCAACATACCATCAGTAACATCTGTTGGTGCTTATGACAAGAATCGCCAGCCAGCGAGTTTCTCAAGCGGCAACAAAATCGACTGGGAAATAGAGCCATACCACGAATCGGTCATAAAACCAGATGTGTCTGCACCTGGTGTTTCAATATATTCAACCTTCCCAAAGGGCAAGTATGCAATAGCAAGCGGAACATCAATGGCTACCCCCCATGTGGCTGGCGTTTGTGCATTGCTCATGTCAACCGACAAGTCCTATTCAGCCATTGATTTGAGGATGGCAATCAAGGCGACAGCTGATGATCTGGGCTCAAAAGGATGGGACACCAGATATGGTACTGGCGCAATCAATCCAAAGGCTGCGCTTGACTATCTCAAGAAAACCGGAAAAGTACAGGTTGGCATCAACCTTCCGGACAAAAAAGTGGCAAACCTTGTAATCGGCGACAATCATTACAGAGTGGACAAGAGCTTCGCACTCCACCTTCCACCTGGAAAAACAAACATAGAACTGAGTTCTTTTGGATTTAAAAAGCTCGCACAGGAAGTCAATGTTGTTGCAGGAAAATCGTCTTCCATAAGCTATGAAATGTCTGAACTGCCAAAAACTTCTTTCAAGGCAACAATGTACGGTGCAGATGGAAATCCTGCAAATGTCGGGCAGATGAGAATTAATGGAACTAGCTTCAGCGTCGATAGCGATGAAAATGGAAGTTTTGACACAGAGGTTCCAACGGACGAGTATGATGTTGAATTCTGGTCCATTGGCTATGTGCCAAAAACCATAAAGATTGATTTCTCAAAAGACCTGCCAAAGAAAATACAGCTTGAGAAAGCAGATGTGCTCGTTGTCGCATTGCAGTATACCACCCCAAGCCAGTATTACAGCAGAAGGTTTGACAAGTACTGTTTCAGGGCTTTTGATGAGATGGGAATAAAGTATTGCCCGGTCAATCCATACAAGTTTGATCTCACAAGCGATCAAATGAAGATGTTCGACAGGGTGTACTGGTTTGCCGGCGAGAATGGCCTTTATTCTGAAGATGTCGAGATCCTTGAGGATTACCTTGGGGAAGGTGGAAAACTCCTTATTTCGGGCTCCAATCTTCTCTACTTTGAAAGCTACAGAAGGGACAACTCGTTCTTCACGGATAATTATGGCGTTATCCTTAAAAATTCACCGACACCGCTTACAACAATGATGGGTGTGAAGGACGATGACATAGGCGATGGTCTTGTCTTCTCGTTTAGCGGCGGTGATGGTGCATCCAACCAGCTTGGTGCGGATGGCTTTGTTGTAAACAAGGGAAATGCCAAGCCTTTCATGTATTACCTTGGCCCAAAGGAAACTTCGCCTGCAGATCTCGGCTATACCGGCCTAAAACTCCAGACCCAAAACTTCCTTTCGATCTTCCTTGCGTTTGGTTTTGAAGGAATCAATAGCAAAGAAGCCAGGCAGATGTTGCTCTCCAGGGTCGAAAAATGGTTCACCAGTTTTGGTGGTGTCGATATTACTTTCGAGGACGACAAGGGCAATCCTGTTTATGCAAAAGCAAAGATAGATGGCATCGGCGATGTTGAAACAAATGACGAAGGTCATCTGGTTCTCTCATATCTGCCACAGGGCAAGATTTCCTTGAAAGTTGTCCCGTTTGGTTTTGCGGAGCAGAGCTTCACGGCCACTGTCACGCCAGGAAAAACAACCAGGATAAGCCTTGGCCTCTCAAACCCAACTTCAGTAAAGATCTCTGGAAAAGTTGTTGATTCAGCAACTGGAACACCGATGAAATGCGATTTCAAGATCACAGGTTTTGAAACAAAGCAGTATTCAACGGACGATGCTGGCAATTTCTCGCTGACCCTGCCAAAGTACAAATATTCACTCAAGATCTTCAAAAAAGGCTATCTGAATTACTGGATGGACATCCTTGATAATGCCGAAGATCTCAAGGTCAAAATGGAGAAACCGAAGAGAGCCGTTGCGCTGTTCCAGCAGATAGCTCCAAGCTGGGACACGAGGAGTTTTGCAGGAATTGCCCAGATATATGAGAGGGTTGCAAGAGGTTCTGGAACTGACTTTGACAACATTATAGTGCCTCCGGGCAATATTGTGGATTATGAAGACATGCAGCAGTTCAGCAAGATAATCTGGTATTGTGGCTTCAATGATGAGATAGGAGCCTCATGGTGGCTGGACAACCTTGCAAGATACGTCAATGAAGGTGGTTCAATAGCGATAATAGGCCAGAATGTACCGCAGGCAATCAGCTCAAGGCCCGAGCTTGCAAAAACACTTGGATTTGAATTGCTCGAATCCAATACCAGCATCTACGCTGTCAAAGGTGTGAAAGGTGACCCGATTGGCGATGGCCTGATATTCTCCCTCTATCATCCGTTCCTTAGAATGGGGCTTCTTTCGGTTGCGCCATCGATGAAGCCTGTTGGTTCCGGAGTGTCCTGCTTTGATTATCTTGGCGGGGCATCGGCCGGAGTGAGGGTTGGAACCGACAAACAAAAGACGCTTGTAATTCCGTTCGGTTTTGAAAATATGTATGCAGACACCAAGGAAAGCCAGGACCTTTTCAAGAGGATAGTGAGCTACCTGGGGAAGTAAAATAGTCTAAAAGCGACAAAAAACCGTTTGACAATGTCATGTCACACAATAAAATGTGTGACATGACATTGGGAGTGATTATAAAAACAGCATTGGTCCGCAAAGGTAAAACACAGGCCTGGCTTGCATCAAAGCTGGGCCTTTCTTCTATGAGTGTTTACCGGATATGTAACGATCTGGTCAAGCCAAGGCAGGACGTTCTTCTGGGGATGGCTGAAAACCTTGATCTTCCATCTGAATTTCTCATAAAAACATGCGTTCAGACGCAGTATAAAACATCAGAAGGGTTTGATCTCTCCAGAACAAAAAAGGTCCTCGAGCAACTTGCGCTCGAGGACCCCACGTTAAGCGCCGACAAGAAGGAGGCGCTATTTAAGGCCGCAATGGTCTTGTCTGAAATGGACTAGATCACCTTCTGGATGTCCGGATCAAGGGAAAGAAACTGGTCGAGCCAGGCCCTGCGCTCTTTTCTGAGAGAGTCGTTCTTTGCCTTCAGCTCTTCAGGTGTGAAATAGTTTCTTGGATCAAGCCTGTTTATATCAACACCTTCGCACTCTGAAAGAACTTCATATCCCCAATAATCGTCCTTGCGCCACTTTACAGCGCCTCTTGCGATCTGCTTGAGAATTCCAACCGAGTCCGGTATTCTGATCTTCTCTTTGTTGCCAATCTTGCCAGTGTTGAGAAGGAAGCATTCCATGTGAGGGTTTTTTCTGAGAAGGTCCATGATATAGTTGCCTTCATCATCGAGTGGTCCGACAATAAATGGGTTTGTCCCGACTTCGCGCTTTGACTGGCCAGCTTTTGTTGGGTCTCCGGCCGATGTTTCGATTGATTCGCCAAGCATGAAGAAGGCTGCTGCCTGTTCTGGAGACAGCTTTGCCACCGGAGGGACAATGTCGTCCCTGCGGGTGATGAAGACTACCATGTCGGTTTTTGGAATATCGATGCTGTTGTCTGTGAATTTTATGTCAGAGCGTTGCACGACTGCTCTTCCATTTGTCCCTACGTCTTCGTAGCTGAGGAAATCGACTTTGCCGTTTTCCGCGACATGAACGTTTTCCAGGACAGCAGTTTTTGCTACGGCCGCGTTGTAAAGGACGGGCTGGCCAACCGGCTCAAGACCTTCTGTTTTGATGTAGAAGTTTTTTTCCGTTCCAACACACTTTGTGTCTGGATAAATAATTACGACGTCATCCTGGCGTATTGCCACACCCTCTTCACCCTCAAGGAAATGGTGATGGCAAGTGAGGGTTGTTTTGCCTGTTCCAGAAAGACCGAAGAGGATTATTCCCTTTTCGACGAGCTTCCCGTTGACGTCTTTGACCTTGATCATCTTTGAGCCTGCATGGAGACCAAGTCCACCATCCTGCTTGCCGCGATACATTGTCATCCTTAGGAACGATTTTTTGACCTCTCCAAAGTAATCTGTCCCCAAAACATAGGTCACGCCGTCAAGCGCGTTTACTATGACCTTTCTTTCAGGCCATTCCGGGACATCAATTGTTGTAAGGAAAGGACGATCGAGTTTTGTTGGCGGGAAGAGCAGATTCTGCCACATATATGGGATTCTGGCGTATGGTTTTGTGATATAGAGCCTGCATGGAATCTGATAACCTGGTGTCTGGCACATCGTTCGCTCGGTATAGATGACTTCCTTGTCTTTAAGATACTCTCTTACTTTCAGGATGGTCTCCACCTGAGATTTGGTTGGCTCAATTCCAACTATTTCAGTGAATTTTGCCGACCTGTTCCTGATTTTTGTAACATAGGAAGCGGAACCGAATTCGGTGGTTCTCTCATCTTTCCTGGCCATTTCCCTCAGCTCGTCCGGACCCAGTCCGGCAATTAGATGCCCCACTTGAAGGGGTTTAGTAAAAATGTCCATCGTTCCTCCTAAATCTATTTTTTGTCTTTCACAACAGAATTGATGAATTCGACTACTTTTGAGGTTGGCGTTCCAGGGCCAAAAACTGCCGAAACACCAATTTTCTTCAATTCCTCGGCATCATCGGCGGGTATGATTCCACCCACGAAAAGCGGTTTGCCCCAAATGCCGTTTTCTTTCATCTTTTCAATGATTCTTGGCACAATGGACATGTGAGCGCCGGAAAGGATTGATACACCTATGACATCAACATCTTCCTGTATTGCCGCTCTTATGATCATTTCAGGTGTCTGGTGAAGACCGGTGTAAACAACCTCCATCCCGGCATTGCGAAGAGCTTGGGCGATTACCTTGGCGCCCCTGTCGTGGCCGTCGAGACCAGGTTTAGCAATTATGACCTTTATTGCCATGGTTCCTCCATTTTATTTTTCCATAAAGTTTTGGCAACAGTCCACGGTGGGGTATCCTCGCCGAAAGACTTTTGGATATATTTTTTTCTTTCCGGCTCAAGTGCTTTGTCAAAAACAAAACTTTCAAGCCAGAAATCTATTTCTGAAAAATACCTTTCTATACATTTATTGTTTCTCTCGTCGTTTTTTATCAGATGCTCCATGTGTTTTTTTATTTGGGTATAGAGTTCTGATATACCAATACTTTCTTTGGCTATTGTTTTAACTATTGGAGGCGCCCAGTCTCTTGATGACAGACCAAGTCCAAATGTCAGATCGGCCTCCATGACATCACCACCAGGCCGGTCTGTTTTATTGATGCAAAAAATGTCTGCGCCCTCAAGGAGCCCGGCTTTCATCATCTGTATGGAATCACCAGATTCAGGTGTTATTATCACGACAACCGTGTCGGTTTTTGAGACAACATCAACTTCTGTCTGGCCAACGCCGACAGTTTCTATGAGAATCACCGGATAGCCACAGAAATCCAGGAAGTCAGCAACGATGGAGGTTGTTGGTGCCAGACCACCAAGGTTGCCCCTTGTTGCCATCGATCTGATGAACACACCGGGATCGGTGAAATGATCAACCATCCTTGTCCTGTCGCCAAGGAGCGCGCCATGGGTGTAGGGGGAGCTTGGATCACAAGCAACAACGGCGCACTTTGAGCCAGTCCTCCTGACTTCCGTTATGAGCTTTGAAACTACAGTGCTCTTGCCTGCTCCTGGTGGTCCCGTAATGCCGATTCTGTGGGCATTGCCAATGCAATGGTAGGAATCACCAAAAATAATCTCGGGGTTTTTGCCATTTTCAAGATATGTTATTATCTCAGCCTGGGCCTGATGATTGCCAGCTTTTGCCCTCTCAACAGTTTCAGTATTCAATGCCTTCCCTCGCCTCAAGATTTTGTGTATTGAAGTAATGTTTTATTTCTTTCATTTCAGTAACAAGATCTGCCATTTCAATGATTTCTTGATGAGCATACCTTCCAGTCAGGACCATCTCGGTTTCAGAATATTTATCAAGCAACATTTTTCTGGTTTCTTCGAGGCTTATCAGGCCAAAATAAATGGCGACGTTTATCTCATCGGCAACTATGATGTCCCATTCCCCGGAAGTAGCCGCTTTTTTCAGAAAGGAAAGTCCTTCTTTCGCGAGCTCGACATCTACAGGGTCAGGATTTTTGGGATCGACAAATGATGGCCTTCCAAATTGCATGACCTTGATGCCCAGCACCCGCGAAGATTCAAGCTCACCGTAGTCCTCTGATCCTTTCATGAATTGGACAAACAAGACACTTTTTTTGTGTCCTCTTGCTCTCATCGCCAGCCCGAAGGCACACGTTGTCTTGCCTTTGCCACAGCCGGTGTAAACTTGAATTTTTCCAAGGCTCATTGGTTCCAATCATAGGCCCACAAATGCACCTGTCAACTCAATACTTGATTTGACCTGGCCAGGGTCTAGAATCTTTCTTGTGCCAAAAAGCAAGGCAAAAAAAATTACTATCGCCACCGGAAGGATAATGGTTTTTCTGGCTGTGCTTGCAGTGTTGTATTTTTTGCTAAGGCCAATAGCCCAGATTGATTACAGGGTCGCAAACCTGCTTACAGAAGCAAAGACCCTCGATGAATCTATTAGTTCACTTAAAAACGACATAAATACTGCTAAAAATGAGCTTGACATTAATCCGGGTGTTTACGAACGGTTGGCTAGGGAGCAGTGGCAAATGGTTCATCCTGGTGAAATGATATACATCTGCAAGGATGATGAAGGCAACAATATCCTGTCGCAATCCAACCTTGTATTCAGGGAAAGAACTGAGCAAAAAAAGCCCAATCCATTTGTGATGCTTTGGAACTGGATTTTATCTTTATTTAGATAAAGCCCTTGTGTTTCGCATAGATTTCATTAACATTTTTTGGAGTGCATTAGGGCGAGGTAGCTCAGCGGTCAGAGCACGCGGCTCATACCCGCGGTGTCGTGGGTCCGATTCCCACCCTCGCCACCATTTGTCTGGGTGATTCTGTCATTGGATTGTCGTTTTTTTGTTCATATCTAGCTATTGCATTTTTTTAATTGTTAGTATAGGATTTGAACAAGATGGCAAAACAAACAATGACGACTTTAGGAGAGTTTCTTAATCAGCAGCGGTTGCAAAAGAAAGTCACCTTTGCAGAACTTGCCAAGTCTTGCAGTATGGCTACGCCAACAATATGGAAAGTAATAAAAGACAAGGCAAGACCCAAGGACTTGACGCTCCAGGCGCTTTCTGAATCGCTGAACATTCCTTTGCAGGAACTATTCAGGATAAGGGACAAAACCCGCTACCCGTCCACCAAGAGAAGAACAAGAAGGGCCGCAGAAGAGATCTACCAAAATCAGTCGATTGGAAAAGAAGAACTAGTGGAGCTTATACAAAACTCCAAAATTTCCAGCCAGACGATTGAGGCAGTCTACGACCTGATCCAGTCAATAGGCTGATTAGCTCTCGGTTTTGATTCCCAAACGATTGCTGAAGTTTTTTAGCTCCTTTTCGAGTATTTCAGTATTTTCTGACGATTCTGTTTTGTCTTCCAGTCTCAATGATGATTCAAGATCAGTGATTATTCTAAAAAGATTTTCATCATAAGCCATCCCTTTTATTTCATGGGCGCATTTCGATGCTTTTTTGAGATCGTTTTCCTGTATGTGTTGTTTTATTTCTTTGATGTTTTTTAGGCTTCCTGTGATATATTCCGCCATCATCTCTTTTAATCTGGTTTTTTCTATCAACAGCTTTTCAGATAAACATGACAGGGCATCTTTTTTTGATTCAGGGCTGATTTTTGAGATTGCCTGTGCCATTCCTGTAACCAAGTCCGCTATTTTTATTGGTTTTGACAGGTAACCGTCCATCCCGCCTTCGAGGCATTTCTTTTTGTCGTCTTCGGTGGCAAAAGCTGTCAAAGCTATGATTGGCAATCTGGGTCCATGCTCCTTGTCTTCGTTGTATCTTATCTGCATTGTTGCGTCCAGCCCGGACAAGTCGGGCATCTGGATGTCCATCAGGCAAATATCAAAATGGTTTTTGAGTGCCAGATTGACAGCAGCAAGGCTAGAAGTTGCAGAAACCATTTCGCAATGGATTGTTTTGGAAATTTCTTCCAGGAGGGCAATGTTCATCTTGTTGTCTTCGACCAGCAGAATTTTTTTATCCTCGATAATCTTTAATGCTGTTTCATAGTTCCATGGGTAGAATTTTGCGAGAGAAAAATAGATTGATTTTATGAAATCATCTTTGTTTGATCCATCACTGGTGAAATATGGAATATCTTTTCCTACTATTAGCACGTTGCACTCTTTTGACCATTTCTCAGACTGTTCATCATTTTGGGCGTTTTCTGTAATGATTAATCCTGATCCCTCGGCCCAAATTGACTCCTCAACTGTTATACCGATTTTTGTTAGGAGATTTGCAACAAGCTCTTTCAATTCCGGGGAGCCGATGTGCAAGAATGCCCTGACCGGTGTTTGAATATTTTGTATAGTGGCACCTTCAGCTTTTGATAGTGAGAGGCCTATTATGAACGTGGTTCCATTTTTTTCATTTTCTATTGCCTTTATCGTTCCGCCCATTGCATCCAGGATTCCTCTTGTGATCGCAAGGCCGAGCCCTGTTCCGCCAAAACGCCTGGAATATGACCCATCAACTTGCATGAATGCCTGGAATATTTTTTCCCTCATCTCCCCAGGGATTCCTATGCCGGTATCGCTTACTGAAATCTCGTAATCAATTTTTGATTTAGTCTCTTTCTTTACCGCCACCTTGATTTCAATGTGACCCTTTTTTGTGAATTTTGCTGCATTGTCAAGCAGATTCACCATTACTTGTCTTAGCTTTGGCGAATCAATGAGGCAGATCTTGTCAGAGCCAGCTCCAAATTCTACTTCTATTGAATTTTTTGAGAGTTCAGCTTTTGGTTTTACCAACAAAACAGATTCTTCCACAACATTCTTGATACTACCTGGAACAAGTGAAAGTTTCAGTTTCCCCGCCTCTATTTTTGTAATATCCAAAATGTCTGCGGTGATTGTGTTGATGGCGTTTGCTGCCGTTGTGATAGCCGAGAGGTAGTTGCCAGATTCAGGTGAATTTGCATTCCTCTCAAGGAGCTCGACAAAACCAAGCAGTGCGTTCAGCGGGGTTCTGATTTCATGCGACATGTTTGCCAGAAATTCGCTTTTTGCCCTGTTTGCTTCCTCGGCCATTTTTTTGGCCTCTTCGAGTTGGGCCATAAATTCTTTTTGTTCTGTGATATCGTGGGCCAAAATAAGCACCTGGTCATTGCTGTAAGGAACAGCCCTGGCTTCCCTGTATATTGTTTTGTTGTTTGTGTCCACCGAGTACTGGTAGATTTTTGTGGCACCTTCAACTATCGCTTTTTCAAGGTTCTCCCTCGTTATTTTAGCAATGTCTTCTGGCAGGATTTCTTCAAGGGCCTTTCCTTTTGCATCAATGGGCATTATCAGATCACTTGCATTGTCTGCCTTATAATCAATGAGCTTTCCTGAAAAATCCACCCTGAAGATCATTTCTGGAATTGCCCTTAGAATTGCCCTGTTCTCGGATTCCCTTCTTTCCAGCTTTTCTTCATTGCGTTTGTTGTCAATGAAGGTCCCAATTGTTGCAGCCATGGTTTCCAGTATTGATTCGTCGCTTTTTCTCCAGGTCCTCTCATAGTTGAAGTCACTGAAACTTATTCCACCCCAAAACTTTTTATCAACAAATATTGGCACTACAATAAAAGAAGAGATTTCCCTTTCTTCAAAAAATAGCTTTTCCCTGTCAGGCAGCTCCCTGACTAGTCTTTTTATTGTCTTCCCTTGAGACAGGCTATTAAAAAATTGCTCAAAGTCAGGCTGGATTATGGCAATGCGTTTATTTTGTTGTGTATTATTTGGCTTGTTCTTTCGCCATTCACCCAGCACAGAAATAACTATTTTGCCAGATTCTTCATCTTTTGTGAGCTGGCTAAGATTTACCATGCCTATATCTGTTGATTCACCGAGTACGCCTATTGTCTGGGAGAGTGCCTCTTCGAGCGGGCCCTTTGTCATTAGCCTGTTGGTGGCGTTTGCAACACCCCTGAAGAGCCTTTCGTGTATGTCAGGATCAAACCTGGTTTTGTATCTCCTGGATTCGTTGGCCATTGTTATGGAAAGCAGTGTTCTAATGTGTTCCAGCATTATCTTTTCATCGTTGGTGGGAGTGCGTCTTCTTGTGTCGAACATTATGAGGTCTCCAAGAATCAGATTGGAGACACTCAGGGGAAGTATTACAGCACCCTTGATTCCGTAGAGCTTTGCCAGTTTGTCCATTGGCCTTCGGATCATCGGTTCGTCCCAAAAATCGAAATTCTCGTCCCTCTGGGACTCATTTTGCCATGAGCGAATTATCTCCATGGCATCATTGGGTATGTTGTAATGGACAACTGGCCCGATTTCTGGACTTGTTGGAATGACAACACCTGACATGAAACCCATTGTGGAACAGGCCACTTCAAGCGTCTTGGCGACAAACTTGTCAATTTCGAGTGATGGATCAATTGCAGATATGGTTTTGTAGAAGTCTATCATTGCCCCAGATAGATTTCTTTTGATCCTGCAATTATTGTGGCTGTTCTGGTTTGTGCGTCCCACTCGACCCCAAATCCAAGCAGGGTTGAAGCTGCCCTGAGTGGGATGAGGGTCCTTCCGTCGACAATGAGCGGAGCATTTGTCAAAGTGACCTCCTCCGTATCAACAATGGCTTTTTTTGAATTTATCACGAGATTCACATGTTTTGAAACTGCAACCAGCGAAACTGTTTTTGTTTTGGCATCCCATAAAGCTTTTCCGCCCAGGGGCTCAACCAGATACCTTGCCGGTATGTATGTTGAGCCGCCGATTATTTTGGGCCCGACAGTCATCTGGAGCTTTTCTTCCCCAAACCTCAATTCTTTGGAGCCGACCACAAAATCTATTTTATATGATGTCTTGAAAGGCGCAACTTTTTCACCGCCGGAGAGCCATGAAATGAATCCAATCACTTTTTCTCTGAACAATGCCATTTTTGCAGGATCAAGGACAAGCGAAAGCAGTCTCAATGATTGCCAGTTTCCGGTTTCAAGGGCTTCTGCCATGAGAGAACCCGCTTTGACTGCTGGATCACCCCTGGACACCATCATTTTTGCATTCAATAAATCAAGCAACTGTCTGTCTTTAAGGCCCTCCAGCAGACACTCCCACCTGATGGAATGGAAGACGTTGTACGATTCGTTGACATAAGTCCACATCGAGTCGCCTGGCGTGTAGGAGCCATCGCCAAGCATCTGGTCAAAATCGTTGAAGGGGTCTCCGTAATATTGCTGGTAGTTGCCGAAAGAAAGATATTTCAGGTCATGGGCATAAGCGTAGGCACCGGCAAAAATTCTCGACTGGTGCCCCATTCCCCAGTGGGGCGATGGCTGGAAATTGACGATCACACCTTCGGGGAGTTTCCCCTGCTGTTGGGTGACTGTATAGTCAATGACTGTCCAGTCAATTATCGGGAAGTCAACCTGGGGCTGGCCCGGCCACAATGTGAAGTGGCAGGCAGTTCTTGGCGGGGCGTTGATGGATGTGGCTATGGAAAACATTTCTTTCTGGTTTTCATCGAGTTCGCTTGTGGTTTTCCCCATGTAGATTACAGGTTCAAGACCAATCTTCCTTATGGCCGACAGCGACTCTTCAAGCGACCTTGAAAGCTCGGATTTAAGCTCTTTTGGAATCGATTTTTTTGCCAACCCGTAGGCCTCGGTGATGTCCATGAAGAACCTGTTGAATCCCGATGATGAGGCCATTTTTGCAAGATTTTCCAGTCTTGGCAGGTCTGGCATGTATGGCGGATCGGAGACAAGTGGTACCGGCAAAACAACTGAATTTACGCCCCTTGATGCCATTTCATCAAAGTCCGATTTGTAGCGTTTCCAGCCATCATCAGGGGAAACTTTTCCTTTTTGGACCAGCTTGATGTGGTTTGTGGCCTGGAACATAAGGCATTCAGGATTTTTGGGGAGATCAAAATTCCATGCCCTCAGGTTGATGGGCAGGTAGAGGTCTTCAGTTGCAGTATTCTTGATCTTCATGAGCCCCTTGAATGTTCCTTCCTTAAATTCCTCTGGCAAGCTGAATTTTAGCCAGAAAAAGCCTGTCCTGCCTTCTGGTATCACAAGCTTTGACCCTTTTGAGACATACTCGGCCACTTCAACTTTTTCGCTGACCGGCCCGTTGATATTGAACCGTTTTTTCATGTAGGAGATGGTGAAGAATTCAACATTTGCCTGTATATTTCCTGAAACCAGCGGTTTGTTGAGGGAAATCTCCACATCACCCAGGTTTACTCCACCAGTGATGGCAAGGACGAATGGTTCTGATTGGTCCTTTATTACATTTATGTCGATTTCGGAAATGATGGAGGATTTTGGTGGTTGCAGGGTATTTTTGAAAGTTGATGTAATCGGCAATGTCCAGAACATTACCTTTTCGGTATAAAAAGTTTCAGGTGCAAACTCCGGTTTAGAATCCTGTGGCCTCCATTTGCCGTTGCCGATGTAAAGGGCATCGATTTTTATTTTGAAAGGTTTTGATGCGTCAATGAGCATCCTCAGTTTGTACCTGGCTGGCAGCCCATAATCCATTCCTTCCGGAACCCCGAAGCGTTCCCACTGGAAACCGTTTCCGTACGAATTGCCTTTTTCAATGAAAGTTGATCGCCTGTTTTGTGTTTTTGGCGACTGGATGTTGAGGTTTTCCGTCTCAAAGACAACTTCTGGTTTCTCGCCAACAACTGACCATGAAAGCCAGAGTTCCTCGAAAGAGCAGATGTTTTTTGAATCGACTATGAATTCTATGGGCAGATATTTCGAATCTGGTGTGAGTTTTGTTCCTTGCCCGCCTGGTTTGTAGTCGATAGAGAGACAAGTCGAGTTTGAGGCTTCAGGATCAAAACCAGAGGCAAAGGTGCAGTATGAATCATAAGTCCCTGCGCAGGACATCTGGGCATCTTCCACCCAGACACCATTTGTACCCGATGACGAGCTGAAGCTGGATGGACAATATGGAAAGATTGTTACCAGAGCAGTGGCAATGGCAAGTATTCGTTTCATGGCAGTCTCCCTGTGAGTATCATGCGCTGGGTCTGGAGTCCGTATGGTTTTCCGTCCCAGTCCCCAAGAAGTTTTATTTCCTGGAGGCCGCTTGCTTTTGCAAGCTGGATTATCTCTGTTGCAGTGTACATCCTGACATGGCGTGTATAGATTTTCTTCGTGCCGTTTTCAATGATTGTCCTGTTGCACTTTATCCTGCTTGTTTCCGGATCAAACTTGTTTCTCTCAAGGATGACTGTCTCGTCTTTTGTCCTCCACTTCTCGTGGATGAAGTTTTTCAGGATGTATTCCCTGTTTTCCAGGTCCATGAAAAATTTTCCGCCAGACCGTAGCGATCTTACCATCCTGAAGAAAATGTCCCTGTTTGTCTCGTCATCAAAGTATCCGAATGAAACCCAAAGGCAGCATGCGACATCAAACAGGCCCTCTTCCTGAAAATTTCTCATGTCCTGCTTGAAAAAGAACGCAGACACAAGCCCACAGTCCAGCGCCTGCTGGGAGGCACGATTTACATAGTAGTCGTTGAAATCGTAGCCAACAGAGAGGTATCCCCTCTTTGCAAATTCTATCGTGTGTCTTCCAATGCCACAGCAGAAATCTGCAACTTCACAGGGAGGCGATATGCCAAGGACGTTCTCTATGAAGGCGACCTGTGAAGAAGTCCTTTCCTCATCAACAGATTCTAGAAAATATTTCGCGTATGTTTCATCAAAGTAGTTATTTATCCAGTCCATTTTCATGTTCTAATGTAATTCCTTGCATTGCTAAATGCAACGAACAGGCTGGTTGAAAAGGGAGACCACAAGCTATAATATCTTATATTATGCTTTCAGTTGAACCCAGACTCCCGCCATTCGCGCTTGATATGGAACAGGCGATACTCTCGGGCATCATGATGGACGCTTCGGCGATCCCCCAGGTGACCGACTGGATAACTTCGCCTGAAGATTTCTATGAACCACGCCATAAAATTTTGTACGGGGCGATCCTTGAGCAGTACGAAGGCGGCAAGCCTGTTGACTACCTTGCCATTGCAGAGAAGCTCAAGCAGGACAAAAAACTTGAAAAGGCCGGTGGAATTGAATATCTGTCAGAGCTCACAACAGCCCTGCCAACTGCCGCCGATCTTGGGTACTACTCCCAGATAGTCAGGGAAAAATCGCTTCTAAGAAAGGTCATCGAGGTTGGTGGAATACTCACGTCGAATGCCTATCAGGATGGCGTAAAGGCAGATGAACTCATTGACAGCGCCGAGAAACTCCTCTTTGAAGCGGCTGCTCACAAGAGCACTTTTTCGCATATCAGGGACTTGCTGGGCCCAGTATTGAAGAGGCTTGAGGCACTCTCAAAAACAAAAGCCGGCATAACAGGGCTTGCTTCTGGATTCTATGATCTGGACAAGCTGACTGCAGGGTTCCAGACATCTGATCTTATCATCCTTGCCGCAAGGCCTTCTGTCGGAAAATCCAGCTTGGGTCTGAATATGGCGTGCAATGCCGCATTACGCTCTGGCAAACCCGTGGCCATCTTCTCGCTTGAAATGTCAAAGGAACAGCTTGTGGAGCGCATGATCGCCAGCGAGGCCAGAGTGAATGCTTCCGACATGAGAAGGGGCATGCTTGGTGATGATGCCTGGCCGCGCATTGGCCATGTCATGAGCGAACTCTACAATGCCCCGATATATATTGACGATTCGTTTGATCTTTCGGTGCTGGAGCTTAGGGCAAAAGCCAGAAAACTGGCAAAAGAGGCCAATATAGGCATGATAATTGTGGACTACCTCCAGCTGCTCAGGACGCCGCAGAAAACTGAAAACAGGGTGCAGGAAATCTCCCAGATGACGCGTTCACTCAAGGCACTGGCAAGGGAACTCAACATACCGGTTGTTGTCCAGTCCCAGCTTTCAAGGTCGGTAGAGCAGAGGCAGGACCGTCGCCCTGTTCTTTCAGACCTCAGGGAATCTGGTTCAATCGAGCAGGACGCCGATGTTGTAATGTTCCTCTCGCACCCTGAAGCACAAAAAGAGCGCGACCTCAACATTATCGACCTTGTGCTTGCGAAGCAGAGAAACGGCCCGGTGGGTGTCATCAAGCTGAAGTTTCTTCGCCAGTTTACGAGGTTCGAGAGCCTTGCCGCACCCGACGGCAACGATTTCGAAATCTGATGAACCGCACACCCCACTTTTGCGTTTGAGTTGTTGAAGGCACTGTGGGGATGGAAGATGAATACAACAAACTCGTTCATCTGGCAAAAAATGGCGACCAGGAGGCTTTTATCAGGCTTGCCGACTCCTGCAAGGAGAGGGTCGCAAAAATTGCCTTTTATGTCCTTGGAAACAGGGACGAGGCTGAGGATGTGGCCCAGGAGGCTTTTCTCAGGGCCTTTGTCGGAATCCGGGGTCTCAAGGACGGGGTGCCTTTTGACCTCTGGGTTTCCAAAATCTCCAGGAACCTTTCGATTGACAGACTCAGAAAAAGAAGGCCACAGGCTGACCCTGTTGAGGAGTGGAGCAAAGAAAACGAGCCGGAGACTATCCTGGACATAAGAGAGGCGATCATGGAACTTCCGGCACTATTCAGGCTCCCGTTGACGATGCTTTATTTTGACGACATGCCAACAGACGCGATTGCGAGGATCCTTGGTGTCCCGCAGGGAACCGTAAAGTCAAGGATACACAAGGCCAAGGAGATGATAAAAAGGAGATTAGGTGGACAATTTTGAGAACGAGGTAGGCAGGGCCAGGCCGGGAATTGATATTCCAGGCCCGTTTTTTATCCCCAGGTTGAGGGCCGCGCTGGGAAAGATTGCTGACGAAACAGTTGCCAACCCTCTGGGGGCATGTGCCGGGTGGGCAATGGCAACAATATTGGTTGCGTTTGCTTTTCTTGCGGCAATAGGTCGCCTTGATCTTGTTCCCGACCTTGTCAGGACGATTGGAAATGTGGTGGGGGTATCGTGAGGAAGTTTATTGGCCAGACAAGGGCAGCTTTCACTGATTTGGCATCTGCGATATCCAGTCCGCCTTCGATCGGCGGGTCAATTGTCATAACAATTTTGCTCCAGATTTTTTGCCTTGTTTTGCTTGTGCAGAATGCGCTTGGCCCCGATGCAACATCGGTTTCGCCGTTTCCCAGCCCGGTAGCCTTTTCTTTACCTGCCAGGGTCGCTTTTTCTTTTCTCATGCAGATTTTGTCGATATTGTTGCCAGTGCTGGTTTTTCTTGGAAAAAAAGGACTGCTGCTGTTTGCAGAAAATCTGGCGCTGATAAATTTTGTCGGTTTTTGTGCCTGTGTTGTCGGCTTCATTTACCAGTCGGTTTTTTGGCCAATATACAAATTGTTGCCTTTGACAGGCATTCTTGCAAAAGCGATTTACGAGTCGGTTTTCCTCGTCTATCCTGTCCTGGTTTTGTTCATTTTCAGGTATGTCCTGCTGTGGATGCTTGCCAAAAAAACCGGTGCCAGTACCTCCCGGATATTTCTCCTTGCCGGGTCATACCTGTTGATTGCGGCCGTGATGTCGTTTGTCGGAGGCCTGATATGAAAAAAAACTGGTGGGTCCTGCTCATTGGGCTTGTAGTTTTTACTACCGTTTATGCGATCTATTTCCCCCAGAGCCAGAAACCGCTCAGGCTTTCAGTGGATGCCATCTGGAGGGCCAGATGGCCGGCAGAAACTGTTCTTGCTTCGGCAAAACCTTTCATTGCCACCGAAAAGGCGGTTTACAAAATTGATGGTGACACCTTCCAAAGGATCGATTATCCGGTGCAGCCCGAACTCCCTCAGGGGTTGTCCTGGGGAAAACCGAATATCCTGTCCATGAGCGTTTACGATGGTGAGCCTGTCTTGCAGCTCAAGAACGGATTTTTGAGGTATTCAAGGGGCCAATGGACACCCTTTGAGCAAACGGAAGATGTGGGAATAAGTGAAGGCTGGGAAATTGAAGACGGGACAGTAAAAATTGGTGGAGAATCGGGAATTGTCATAGGAAGGCCGGGCAGCGGCCATATTGAAAAAATTGAAAAGGAGAAGGTGTTTTTTCAGATCCAGAGCAAAAAATTTGAAATTGCAGATGGCAGAAACAGCCAGAACAAGGTTTTCTCCCCACCCCTGAGTGATGATGGGGAGCTGAGGGGTGTTGTAGTTGGGAAAAATATTTTTATGCCCACAAAAGATGGCAGGATTTCCATAACGGCCGATGGCAAGGAAGAGGGTATCATTGATCGCGCGAATCTCGGCCTTGATATTGTACCGGCAAAAATTGTCACTGATGGGGAAACAATTTATGCCATGACAAGGGCCATTTATGGATCTAGCCCCTCTTTCTGGGTACAGGCGTATGATGCCAGAGACTACAAGTGGAAGGGCGAGCTGGTGGCGTCATCTGGATCAAAGCCAGTGTCCATAGGTTTCTGCTCCGGGATGATTGTCGTTCTTTTTGATGATGGATTGCTCTCGTTCTACAACAAAGAGGGGTTTTCGCTTTTTAACGAAAAGGTTTGCGGTTCACCGCTGGACATGATCTCAGTTGGCGAAACTATCTATGTTCTATCCCCAGATTCGCTGTTATCAATTGCCGTCACGCAAAAGAGCGCACAAAATCGGATATGGCCAAGAATGGTTGATTTGGGGAATGTTGCTGGAGAAGCACGCTTCAGGATAGGCGTTGAAGTCAGGGATACTCCAAACCTTGTCATAAAAGGTGATTTTGTAAAACTCGATTCAATCGAGAAAAAAGAAGGATATTACGCAATCAATCTGGTTGCCAAGACAAATGACCTCATCTCTTTTGAGGAATATGAGGCTGACATCATAATTGAATCCGGCATTTTCAGGGAAATTGTGCCAGTAAGAATGATTGCATCACCCAGAACCACAAAACTGGAAGTGTTTGAGGATGTGGCAATTGATGTTGTTGCTGGAAAGTCCTACAGGGCAGAGATTAAAGACGGGGCATTGAAACTCGATATGGAACTGCCAGAATCAGGCGAAATAGTTTATGATCCTCTTACATCCAGTGCTTTTGTCCTTGATGTTAGGAGGGGCTTGAAGCTCTAGATTTCAAAGGTCATTTTTGGCCCAAGCACCGAGAGGACAGGTTTTTCGCACTTTATCAAAAAATTGAGCCATATTTTTTCGCCAAGCGGAATGCCTATTTTTGGTGGAAGAGGACCCTTCATTGGTATCTTTTTTCTGGACAGCGTGCACTCCCATGGCAAGCCCTCTATCTGTCCACACCTCATCACTCCAATATCATCAACCTGTACCATCATGGAATTGCCCTCCCTGTCTGTCCCGCAGTATTCGCCGTAGACTGGCAATTTTAGCAAATTGCACCATTTTTTGTTTTTGTCCAGCGACATCGCCTCGTAGACATCAATGAAATAATCAAACCTGTAAAAAGAGGGCAGACCTTCAGACTCTGTCACTTTTGAAACAACAGTCCCGTCTTCATAAAACCAGCATGTTTGCAGGACAGAGAATGAATGGTGCGGAACAAAGAGCCCTCCGATGGCAAAACCTCTTGAAAATGGCACTATAAATGGCCCAAGCTTGCACCTTGACCTTGCCAGAATATAGTTTTGTGACAGCATTCTGTGGTAACCAAACATTGTCCCCGAGGAGTCAAGGTAAGCCTGTGTGATTTCAAGGCCTTCCTTCTGGCTCACCCTGACCCTCACTTTCCATCGCCCCAGCCTTTCCTGGTGGACTGTTGCCCACCTGCCTCCGTCGTCATGCACCATGTTTCCTTTTTTGCCACATTCCCTGTTGTTACCCGCCACGATGCTGTCAAAAAAACCTTCTGCACTAATTATTTTTTCCCCATGCACCGGGTCTTTTGAGAGGCCCCTCCGCAAAACTGAAAGACAGTGTGAAGCTACCCTGCCATTCAGGACGTATTCAAACTCAAATAGGTTTGAAAGTTTTTCCATGTGGCAAATGATATGCATCACGTGTGACATCATTTTGTCACACAAAAAGGGTTTTTTGTCGGTTTTATAATCTCGCGGGTTTAATTTGCGAGATTATTTTTTGTTGCCAGGATTGGCCTGCAAAGTCAATATAGAAGATCTTCTCTTGCAGCTATTTCTGAAATGATTTTTTGGAGGGACGCCTCAACTTCGGGCGTCATTGTGGCCGAAAATGTCAGTACTTCACTGACCTCCACCGCGTAGATTGTGAATCTGTCAGGTATCTTCAGCCCGTGGTTTTTGCCAATTTCAAGTGCTGTTGCAAAATTCACGTCGTGCAGGTTGCTTGCGTGTCTTGTTTCCGAAAAATCCTTGAGCGAAAAAACCATTAGCGTGCCTGGTGGCACCTGGCCGGTCATGATTGAGTCGATGAGTACTGCCTCGTCAAAGCCCTGCACCATATCAAGAAGGGCAAGACCACCGGAGTTTGCCTCCATGAAAGTGGCCCTGCCCTCATTTTTTGATCTTAAAGCTTCAAGGATCCTCAACCCGACTGCATCATCCGAAAGGATCGGGTTGCCGAGTCCTATGACAATTTTTGACAATTATTTCCTCAGCGTTTGTGTGATTTCGCCGCTGCTGTTATGAACCCTGACCTCCAGTGGCATCTGGCCAGGGAGCGAGTGCGTGGCACATGAGAAGCATGGATCGTAAGCCCTGAAGGCCATTTCCACCATGTTGAGGATGCCGTCGGAGATCATGCCGTCCTTTATGAGTCCTCTTGCCGCCTTTGCCGTGTCGATGCATATTGCGCCGTGGTTGAAGGCTGTTGCAACGATCATGTTTACTTTTGTGACCATGGCGTTTTCGTCGGACTCGTAGTGGTGGATGAGCGTTCCCCTTGGGGCCTCGACAATACCCATTCCAACCCTCTTGTTCGCGGTCGGTATGTTCCTGACTTTTGGATCTAATATCTGGTCGTCAGAGAGCAGCTCGACCAGCCTCTCGCAGGCATAGACCAGCTCGATGACCCTTGCCCAGTGGTTTGCAAGGCTGAAGTGCACCGGCGCACCGCCCAGCGTGTCCATGAATCTCTGCCACTCTGCGTTTGCGAGTGGTGTTGCCATTCCTTTTGACACATTGAGTCTGGAGAGGGGCGCAACTCTTGTCAACCCTGATTCCGGGCCATCTGTCAGGCCTTTCCATCCAACTTTTCTCAGATATGGGAATTTGAGGTAGCTCCATGGCATTACCTGTTCTGCCACTTCCTCCAGGTAGTTTTTGGCCTCAAATTTGGTGAATTCCTTGCCCTTTGGATCAATTACCCTGACTTTTCCGTCGTAGAAATTTGCGTGGTTGTTTTCATCCACAAGGCCCATATGGTAGCTTTCGTGGTAGTACAAATCTTTATTGGTTATGATGTCGAGGTATGCCTTGTTGGAGAGAACTACTGCTTCGAGGATTTTGACAGTTTTTTTGGCAAATTCCAGCAGTGTTTTTGCCTGTGAGAGCATTTCGGCGCGGTCTTCCTTGGAAATCGGCTTGCTGATTCCGCCTGGAAGCCCAAAGACTGGATGGGTCGCCCTTCCGCCGATCCTGGCCTGGATGTCCTGGGCCATGACCCTTGCATGAAGGACTTCTGCGCCAAGCTCCCTGCCAACGGCTTCGATTACGCCGACAACGTTCCTTTTTGATGCCGGTGCTCCCGGGCCGCGAACAAAGTCTGGTGCGCCAAGGGCGTAGAAATGGGAGATGTGGGAGTGTATGTAGTGCCCGCAGTATGCGGCCTCCCTGAGCATCTTGGCCGTTTTTGGAGGGTCGACATCAAACATCATGTCCAGGGCTTTTGATGATGCAAGATGGTGCGCCCATGGACATATTCCGCAAAGCTGGGTCACTATGCGTGGCAGTTCTTCAACCGGCCTGCCCTTGCAAAACTCCTCGAAACCCCTTAACTCCACGATCTGGAAGAAGCACTCGTCAACATTGCCGAAGCTGTCGAGGAAAATTTCTATCTTTACGTGTCCGTCGAGCCTTGTTCCCGGGGAAATTGTTATCTGGTTGGTTTCAGCTCTGTGCTTTTCATCAAAGATTATTGGTTCTGCCATTTTCCTTATTCCTCCGCGTCCTCAACGGCCTCGTTGATGATTGCATTTCCAAAGGTGTATCTGTAGAAGGTGCCCAGTGGGTCGGGAACCTGCGCTACGATTTTTTCCAGCTCATCATCAGTCATGTCCAGCTCGTGGTCGGTCATGTCCAGTATAGACCCAAGGGCCGAAAGCATTGAAGCCCCCTGGTCCAGGACGAGCCCGGTCGGGCCATAACAACCCCTGCATGGCATATTGCCGACTTTTGTGCACTGGGCGCCACAACCGGCCCTTGTCGCAACACCAAGGCAGATTACGCCCTGCTCAAGGAAGCATTTTTCAGGATCGAGCTCGATTTCGTAGGGTCTGTTTATCTTCTTGATGTTGTATTTTTCAGGCTTTACCCTCGGGCACTCTTCGCAAAGGGTTTTTTCCGAAGCGATTATTGCACCTTTTGGTGGGAGTGGCGTTCCTTTTGTGACGTGGCTGTGCACTGCCCCGACAAAGGTTTTTATGGTTGATACGGCAGGCGGGCAACCCGGAAGATAGTAGTCAACATCAATGATTTTGTCCATCGGGACTATCTTTTGCTCTGCCTCTGGCAGCGTGAGAGTCCTTCCAAGGGGCGTTTTCCACTTGTGCTGCGGTGTTGTGCCCTCGGGATTGACTGTTGATGCTGTGTCTTTTCCGTAGACAGTTTGCCATATCTTGCCCATTCCACCTTTTACGGAATTGGCAAGTGATGGTATTCCACCGAATGCCGAACAGGCACCAAAAGCCACCATCAGTTTTGATTTCTTCCTGAGCAGTTTTGCAAGGTGGACATTTTCTTCATCTCTCATGGAACCGTGCACCAGGGAAGCGGTAATGTATCCGTCAGGCATCTTTTCGAGGTCTTCATATTTGGTGTCGACGTAGGTCTGTGAGAACACTATGTCGGCTATGTCGAAAAGGTCGAGGAGCATCCCGTCGATGTCGATTATGGCCATGTCGCAGCCATCACATGTGGCGGCAGTGGCAATGGCAAGTCTAATTTTTTCAGACATGGGCCACTTCCTTTCTTTCGTTCTCTTCCATGAGCTTGATTCTTATTGGTGACATCCCAAGCCTGTCAATCTGGGCGGAGAAGTTTCTCATTGTGTCGGCGAATTTCTGGCCTTCAGACGCTGAAATCCATTCCAGGGCAAATCTTTTTGGGGATATGCCGATTTGCTTGAGCATCATCTCGAGGAGTTTTATTCTTCTCCTCTCCCTGTAATTCCCGGATATGTAATGGCAATCTCCAGGATGGCACCCGGCCACTATCACGCCATCGGCGCCCTTCGCAAAGGCTTTCAGGACGAGTTCCGGGTCGATTCTTGCGCTGCACATTGTCCGGATCAGCCTGAAATTTGTCGGCATCTGGAACCTTGATACGCCTGCAAGGTCGGCACCGGCATAAGTGCACCAGTTGCATGAAAGAACGACAATCAGGGGTTTGTTTTTGTCCGCGCTCACTTTACCGCCTCCTCCAAAACTGCATCAATCATGGATGCAAGCTGTTTTGTTGTGAAGCCGAGTTGCTCCATGGCTCCAGATGGGCAGGCCGCCGCACAGGCGCCACAGCCCTTGCACAGTGCCTCATCGACATTTGCAACCTGTTTCTCGCCAACATTCTTCAAGTTTATTGCGCTGTATGGACACATTGGAAGGCATATCCTGCAGGCATCGCAGATGTCCTCGTTTACATTGGCAATTGCTGCTTCGGAAAGGAGCTTGTCCTTTGATATTACGGTGAGTGCCCTTCCTGCGGCGGCACTTGCCTGGGCAAGCGTTTCGTCGAGCATCCTTGGATGGTAGGCCATTCCTGCAAGGTAAACGCCGTCTGTTGCGAAGTCCACCGGGCGGAGCTTGACGTGGGCCTCAAGGAAGAACCCTTCATCGTTGATTGGCACCTTGAGGATGGTCCCGATGTCCTTGTTGTCGGGATTTGGCTCGACACCGGATGACAGGATCAGGAGGTCTGCTGGTATCTCAAGGGTTGTTTTGAGTACTGGATCATTCACCCTGACAAAGAGCTTGCCATCGTGCTTGATGACCTCTGGTTTATGGTCCGGGTCCCATCTGACAAAAATTACACCCTTTTCTCTTGCCTTGTTGTAGTAGTGTTCCCTGAACCCGTAGGTGCGTATGTCCCTGTAAAGAACATAAACTTCTGTGTTCGGGTTTTCCTCTTTTGCGAGATTGGCGTTTGCCACTGCCGTTGAACAACATATGCGCGAGCAGTATTGATGCTCGTCGTTTCTGGAGCCGACGCACTGTATCATTACGATGGATTTTGCGTTTTTGACGCCATTCCCCTCTATGAGCTTTTTCTCGAACTCAAGCTGGGTAAGGACCCTTGGATCTTCGCCGTAGAGGTATTCTTTTGGCTTGTGCTGGTTGGCGCCTGTTGCAACGACTATTGCACCCGCGCTTATTTCTTCTTTTTCTCCTGTGGCCGTGTTTTTGAGAACTGGCTTGAAGCTGCCAACAGAGCCGGACAGATCGCCAAGGATGGTATTTGTCTTGATTGTTATGAGCTTGTTTCTGGTGGCCTCAAAAATGAGCGATTTGAGATATGCCTGCATGTCGCCAACTTCGTTGGTGTATCTGGCATATTTGAGGTTTCCGCCCAGCTCACCTGTTTTTTCAATGAGCGTGACTGGATAGCCATTTCTGGCTATGTCCAGCGCGGCATTCATTCCAGCCGCACCACCACCAATGACAAGCGCGGATTGAGTGACTGGCAATGATCTTCTGGCAAGCGGCTGGAGCATTCTGGCCTTTGCAACCGCGACCCTTACCAGGTCTCTTGCTTTTTCTGTCGCATTGGCCGGATCACCCTGATGTATCCACGAGCAATGCTCCCTGATGTTTGCCATCTCAACCAGATATGGGTTTAATCCTGATTCCCTGAGCGTTTCCTGGAAAAGTGGTTCGTGGGTCCTCGGTGTGCAGGACGCCACAACGACCCTGTTCAGGTTGTTGTCTTTTATTGATTTGGAAATCAGTTTCTGGGTGTCCTGGGAGCATGTGTAAAGGTTGTGCTCTGCAACGATAACGTTTGGCAATGTCTTTGCGTAGTCCATCACATCGACAACGTCGACCGTGTTTGCTATGTTGATGCCGCAGTGGCAGATAAAAACTCCGATCCTTGGCTCTTCGCCAAGGACATCTGTTTGTGGTGGATACTCTTTCTCCACCAGCGATGTTGCCCTTCCTGCGGCACAATCTGCACCGGCCTTGGCTGAAGCACCGATTGCCTGCGCCACGGTCTCCGGGATGTCTTTGGGACCAGAGAAAGCGCCAGCCACATAGATTCCACTCCTGCTTGTCGAAAGCGGGTTTGTGTAGTCGGTTTTGGCAAATCCGTCTTCGGACAGTTCCAGCCCAAGGTTGTCTGCAAGTTTTTTTACTGCTTCCGAGGTCTGGAGACCGACTGACAGCACAACAAGATCAAAGGTTTCGGTTTTTTCAGTGCCGTCTTCCGCCTCGTACCTGAGCGTGAGGTCATGTGTTACAGGATCTTCCATTACCTCAGGGATGCGGGAGCGTATGTAGCGGATCCCGTATTCGTTTTGTGCCCTGTTGTAGTACTGCTCGAACCCTTTGCCTACCGCCCTCATGTCCATGATGAAGATCGTCTGCTCGATGTCCGGAACGTGTTCCCTTGTCATGATTGCTTCTTTGGTGGCGTACATGCAGCAAACGGCTGAACAGTAGGGCTTTCCAGCTTTGGGGTCCCTGGAGCCGATACACTGGAGCCAGGCGATCTTTTTTGGTATCTTGCCGTCTGATGGTCTCAAAACGTGGCCCTGATATGGGCCAGAGGCGTTCAGGACGCGCTCGAACTGTATCGAGCTGATGACGTTTGGATACCTGCCGTAGCCGTATTCGGATTTCAACTCTGGCCTGAATTCTTCAAAACCAGGGGCCAGTATGACAGCCCCGACATCAAGTGTTCTCTCCTCTTGCTTGTCGGAGTATTTTACAGCTTTGGCAAGGCAGACATTTTCGCACATCTGGCAACCTATGCATGCGTTTCTGTCGATTGTTGCCACGAGCGGTATGGCCTGCGGGAACTCGATGAAGATGGCCTTTTTGCCAGCCAGCCCTTCGTTGAACCCCGATATGCAGTGGACTGGGCAATACTGCATGCATGTTCCGCAACCTGTGCAGAGTTTTGGGTCAACATATCTCGGGTAGACATTTATGTTGGCCTTGAAGTTGCCAGGGCGCCCCGTAACGTGGGTCACCTCGGCATTGGTGATTATTTCGATGTTTTGATTTCTGCCGCATGAGACCAGTTTTGGAGAAAGGATGCACATCGAGCAGTCGTTGGTCGGGAACGTCTTGTCCAGCTGGGCCATTACGCCGCCAATTGCCGGTGAACTCTCCACCATGTAGACCTTGAAGCCTGCCTCTACGAGGTCAAGGGATGTCTGGATTCCTCCGATGCCACCACCCACAACGAGCACCGAACCAAATGTTTTGTCAGTTTTTCCTGTTGTTGTCATGGTGCTCCTTTCAGGCCTGGATGTACTGGAAATATCTGCCGGACAACCCTGCCTCGTTCACCATTCCTGAGTGTTCAAGTTCCTGTATGAGATTGAACACTTCAGGTTCCGGAAAATTCGACTGTTTTGCGATTTCCGGTATTGTCATCGGTATCTTGTCAATTTTGCCAAGCACGGCGTAGAGACGATATTTGTGCTTGATCTTGTCAATGATCATCTCGTCAAATTCTTCCTGGGATATCTTGAGATCATAGGTGTTTCCTATTTCGGTGAGCTGGTTTTCTTTGCCCACCATCCATCCTATTTCAGGGTCCTGGGTGACTTTTCTTGCCATCATGAGTTTTTCCCTGACATCCTCTGGAGTGAAATTCTCGGTTTCTGACTGGCCAAGCGGCCCGAGTTTCAGAATCTTTTTCCTGAATTGTTCAAGCGGGTCGCTGATGAGCTGGAGGAAACCAAGCGAAATTTCCACCCTGCCTGGGTCAAAATCTGCAAATTTAAGAAGGTTTTTTGCGAAGTGCATCCTTCTTTTTGCTATGAAGTTTCCATCCCTGTAGTTGCACTCGTATGAGTCGCACCCGGCCACAAAAACGCCGTCTGCGCCCATCTCCATGGCTTCAAGGACGTTGTCTGCCATGATCCTTCCCGAGCAGAGCACCCTTAGTATTCTTGGTACGCCCCTGTAAGGTGCTCTTATTGGACCGACAAGGTCTCCTGAAGCTGATGAGCACCAGTTACAGACAAAAGCGACAATCTTTGGATTGAATATTCCTCTTTTTGCTGGTTGTTGTTCCATTTGTCCCCCTAGTATGACCTGATGACTTCTTTTATCTGGTCAGAGAGTTTGTCTGTAGTGTGATAATTCATGAATATTGCCCCGTAAGGACAACTTGTCGAACAGAGTGAGCAACCCCTGCAAAGCTCGGAGTTTGTTCTTGCTTTCAAGCCCCTCTCTGTTTGCACCATGGTAATGGCATCAAACGGGCACACCTCGACGCAAAGTCCACAACCAACACAAAGATTGTCATCCCTCATCTCGACTTCTTCGTAGACAAGCGCATCTTTTGGGCAGGCGTCCACGCAGGCCGGTATTGGAACATCAAGGCACCTGTCACATTTGAGCACCTTGGTGTAGTCCTCATTGGGAAGCACTCCGCCGTATGGGCAGTTCATGACACACATCCAGCATGCGATGCATCTGTCGTAATCGACGTTGACCATTCCTGTTTCCGGGTCAAAGTGCATCGCGCCGGTCATGCAGGCTGTTACGCATGGAGCATCATCACAATGCCTGCACCTTAATGGGTAAGGCCTGGTTCCTGCAAGCTCTACATGGACCCTCTGTTTTGAAAGCTGTTTGTCGATCTCATGCGGTATCTCGGAGTCTTCAGGGGTGTGTTTTTTGAGGCAAGCTCTTTCACAAAGCCTGCAACCAACACATTTTTCGAAGTCCACAAGGATTGTTTTCATTGCGACCTCCTAGAAAACCAGCAAGGCAAGCTTGTCTTCGAGGACATCTTCCTTGTGGCCTTTCACGGAAACCTGTTTTTTGATGAGACCATTGAGGGTCCCTATCGTTGTTATCTTGCCAACGAACAGGGCGCCTATGACCTTGTCATCCATCAGGATGACCTTTCTGTACAGACCTTCCCTGATGTTCTGGTTTATCATCACCTCAAACTGGCCGCCTGTTGGCTTTATGTTGCCTATGGAGATGCAGGAGAGACCGTAGAACTGGAACGAATTCATCCAGAACCAGCCCCTGTATTCCCTTGGTATTCCAACCATGTTGAAACCGGCGATGCGACCCTGTTCGGAGGCCCTTGGCCAGACGAGATTTGTTGTTGATCTTCCGAACGACTCCTCGAAGGTCTCTGTGCAGTCGCCAGCGGCCCAGACGTTCGGGATGTTTGTCCTCATGTGATTGTCAACGATTATGCCCTCACCGGTCTTGATCTCGGTGTTTTTGAGGAACTTTAGGTCAGGCTTGACGCCCTTTGCAAATATCAGTATGTCGCATTCGTGCTCGTCACCTGACTCAAGAACAACACCTTCGACTTTGTCCTTTCCAAGGACTTCGCTTATCGATGTGTTCAGGATGACCCTGATTCCCTTGCGGTCCAGTCTCCTTTTTACAATGGAGGCCGCTGTTTCGTCGAGCAGTTGGGACATGATCTGGTTTGATGCTATGACAACTGTCACATCGAGCCCAGCATCGACAAGACCTTGCGCGGCTTTCAGGCCAACAAGGCCACCACCGATGACAAAGGCCCTTCTTGCATCTTTTATTTTCTCTTTTATTTTTTGTGTTGTTCCAAGATCAGTGAATGTGTATATGCCATCAAGATCTTTTCCCGGCATGTCTGGAACCTGGGACTTGCCTCCTGTGGCTATCAGGAGCTTGTCGTAAGAGATTTCTTTGCCATCCTTGAGCGTCAGCCTGTTTGAGATTGGCTCGAACCTGACAACTGCATTCCCAAGCTCAAGCTTGATGTCCCTTTTGTCATACCAGTCCTGCTCGTGGTAGAACATCTTTTCAAAGGTTGTCTCGCCACCGATGTAGTATGAAATGAGGGGCCTTGAGTAGCTGAGGAAGGGTTCTTCGCTGACCATGCAGATAGTGCCGTCCCTGTCTTCAGACCTTATGGTGTCAGCGGCCCTTAGCCCGGCTATACCATTACCGACTATCACATATTTGTAGTGTTCCATCAGGCCTCCTTGACTCCAGCGGCCAGCCTGTCCAGTATCGTTTTTGGTTTGACCCTGTTCAGGTTGAAGCCGAGGTCCTTTTCATCAATTCCTATCGCCAGCCCTATGATTTGCGGGAGGTAAAGGACAGGTAGATCAATTGGTTCGCCTATCTCTTTCTCGGCCTTCTTCTGGTTTCCTTCATACTGGATGTTGCAGAATGGGCAGTGGAGAACCATTGCATCGACATTGCCTCTGGCTTTAATTCTCTGTAGTTTTCCTGACGCAACCTTGATTGAAGTGGTTTCCCTGATGCCAAGGATTCCGCCTCCGCAACATTCGTTCCTGTTCATAATGGTTACGCTGTTTGCGCCTGTCGCTTTTATCAGTGCATCAAGGGTTGTTGGCGCCTCGGGATCATCAAAACGTTTGAATGTTTCGCTTGGCTTGAGGTAATGGCAACCTGCGTGGCTTACAAAATTTATGCCAGTGAGGGGCCTTTTTACTGCCTGTGAGATTTTCTCAGGACCAATTTTTTCATGGAGCAGTCTTGTAAAGTGCCATACCTTTGTGTCGCCAGTGTATAACCCTGAACCTGTCACCTCAAGTTTTGCGTTGATTCTTTTCCTTAGCTCCCTGTCGTGCGAAAGCTCTACAGAGGCCTCGGAGAGTGTTGAGTTGCATGCCGAACAGAGAGTCACCAGTTCGAGACCCATTTCCGAAGCTTTTGCCAGGGTGTTTGCAGACATCGCAAGACAAGCGTCCCTGTTGACATTGCGCATTGGCATTCCACAGCAGGACGGTTCGTTGATGTCAATAAACTCTATTCCAAAGGCTTCGGCGACTTTCCTTGCGGAAAGCTCGTAGTTGAGAGCCCTTGCGGGAATTGTACAACCTGTAAAAAGGGCATATTTCATTGTGCAGCCCCTTTCAGTTCTTCCTTCTCCAGGATTACATTTACAACTTCTTTTGAATTGGAAACTGGTGGAAGACCTATCTTTTCACGTTTTTTGTTGTCAAAATCCGTGATTTCGTACATTCTGCCAAAATTTGAAAGAACACCAATCTGTGCGTTGTATGAAGGATGCATGTGACCTTCTCTTGTTGCCATGTTTTTAAGTGCAAACATGAGGTCTGTAATTCCAACGTCTTGCGGGCACCTCTCCTGGCAGGTGTAGCAATAGGTGCAAAGCCAGATTGCCTCAGATTTCAAAACCTCTTCCTTCATACCAAGAATGACCATTCTGATTATTTTTCTTGGATTGTAATCTTCGTCAACTGCCCTTATCGGGCACGAAGCAGTGCATGTTCCACATTGGAAACAACTCTTGATTCTTTCACCGCCTACCTCTTTTGCGACCTGATATTTGAAACTGGGATCAAGCTTGGAGATTGGTAGGGTTGGTCTGTCAGCGTTTTGACTCACACCAAAGCCCCCTTTCGGATTGATAAAGATAAATAAGATTGATTGGAAACATCTTTCACTTGATAGTCTAGGTTCCTTGGGAACTAAGTCAATAAGTCATGAAAATTCATTGTGAATTTGTGATACTCAATATCCAACATGATGTGTACAATTTCACATTGATTTTTGAGTGGTTGACAAAAAAACTGTTAAAAACTTCAAAGTAAACCAAAGATTAAATACCCATTCTAAAGGGAGCGAAGTTGACCTTCTGTCCAATTCTTCTAAGATGGTTCACATGGAAGAGAATGCCCGGAAACAAACAGCCAAACAGGCACCAGAAGAAAATGAAGTTCTTTATAGCGTGATCGCCCACATATCCCTTGGCATTGTGGGTATTGCGGTGTTATCAGGCATGATTGCCTCGGTCAAGGACGGCAAATTTGCCCACGACCACTCTGTGCTTTCAGTTATAAATGGTGTTTTGACTCTTGTTGTGATGTTTTCCTGGTACTATCTTTTTTTGGGTCTCGGTGCGCTCATGGGCCAGCAAGCAGTCTACGAATGGTACACAATGGGCATGATGTTATTTGTGATAGCATCATTTGGAGGGGCCCTTTATTCAGCGATCATCGCATCCCTTGGTAAAATACCTTTTGTGCCATGGGTCTATCCGATTGCCAACAGATTTTTCAAGATTGATATGCAGAAACCTCAGAGTTGATGCTTCTTGGTTGAGATGGTTTTGATAGCTATATTGCCAATCTTGGTCACCAATTGAAGGAAGCCTGTTCCGTTGCCAAGGGTTCCATAAGCCCTGGTTCTTGCGTCCTGCTTGGTACCGTCCTCTGATTCCAGGGTTATTTGTCCGGTTGAGGCTGCTGCGTTGAATTTAAGGTCTGGGTTTGTGAGCGTTGCCTTTATCGTTCCGGTGAGTGATTCTATTTTGTTTGGCGAGTCTGTGGACAAAACCCCTAAAAAATCGATATCTCCAGTATAGCTGTATATGGACACGGAGCCGCAAAAATCTTTTACAATGCACTCGGCTCCTGAAAGAAGCATTTTTATTTTACCTACGCATTGCGAAACGATCGCTTTGCCAGATCCAACCTGTAAGCTGGCAGAACCATTGGTGCCCTCCACAGATAGGGAGCCTGAATATACATTTGCTTTTAGATCGCATTTTTGTGGAACTTTTAGAAGAATATTGCCAGTTGGCCAGCCTTTTTTAAGGGAGTAGCCTATCCATGCATATATCCACTGGAACCAGTTTACCTTGTATGAGTAGGACAATATGAGTTTTTCATCTTCCTGCGAGGATTTGAAAACCATGTTCCTGAAATTTCCAGATGCTTCTATGTCCTGTCTGTTCTCACCCTGGATGTGAAGTTTCCCGGAGTCAAGTTTTATGTGTATTTCTTTGTTGAAGGGGAATTTTTCCAGCTGTTCCATAATTTAAGGCTAATCATTAGAAGAATGTTCACAAGGTTTTATAGTTGAAATTGGGTTCAACTGCTGGTGGTGTTGCGCCCTGAGTATTACGATCAATCGTGAAGCTGGTAGGCCAGTTTGAGCAATTCTTCGTCGGGTTTTTTCAATTTGCCAATGACCAGGTTGGAAGGAGTGAAAGTCGGTTTGCCATCAATAAAACCGACGACACAATCAGTGCGCCCCTCCAACGCGGCATCAACGGCCAGTGAGCCAAGTTTTGAGGCATGCAATCTATCGAATGATGTTGGACTGCCGCCTCTCTGGATGTAGCCAAGGATTGAAACATAGGGATCTATGCCAGTTCTTTCAGCGATTTCCAGCGCGAGCCATTTTGCATGGCCTGCTCCCTCGGCGAGCACGATTATATGGTGATGTTTCTTTTTGTCCCTGCTTCTTATGACCCTCAGCGCCACTTCGTTCAGGTCAACCTTGTACTCTGGAACAAGGATGGTGTCTGCGCCACAGGAAAGACCGCTGTAAAGTGCCAGGAAGCCAGAATCTCTTCCCATGACTTCAACGATAAAGGTTCTTTCGTGGGATGTGGCTGTAATTCTGATCTTGTCTATTGCCCAAACAGCGGTGTTTACTGCGGTGTCGAAACCAATGGTAAAATCTGTCCCCACGAGGTCATTGTCGATTGTTGAAGGTATGCCAATTGTTTTTACACCCTGCATTGCCAACGCATGGAGGCCAGTTTGGGTGCCATTTCCACCGACAGCAAACACGTAGTCGATGCCTCTTTCCATAATGTTGCTGGCGGCCTTTTTTTGAAATTCTTCTGACTTGAATTCTTCGGAACGGCTGGAACGCAATATTGTTCCGCCCATCTCGAGTATTCCACCGACGTCCCTTGCCTGCAGTGGCTCGATACACCCATCAAGCAGGCCCTTGTAACCATACTTTATTCCAAAAACATCATGGCCAAGAGAAAGGGCCTTTCTTGTAACCGCTCTTACTGCAGCGTTCATACCCGGGGCGTCCCCGCCCGATGTTAAAATGGCAATCTTCATTCGATATTGTCCTTTGTTTTTGTCGTGGCAATATAAATCATGAGGACAATATTTACAAGTAACAGGGACCATATCTCGCTAAAGGGCAGCATGTATACTCCTGAAGATGTTTGTGCTATTGGGACAAGGCTGCCACCAAAAAGGAACAGCCTGATAAAAAGGCTTGTCAGGGTTGTTACAACGAGGCTTCCTGATGCTTTAAACAGAAGTCCCAATGTGATGCCAAAAAGGAACCACTGGAGCAAAAGCATCAATGTCTGACCAATTCCAATCGGGTGCCAGATCCAGATCAGTGTGGTGACATTAAAGAGCATGAAGAGAACGGCCTGGATGATTATTGAAACAGGGGTGCCAAAAAGCCCTTTGATTTTTGTCTGTATATAACCTCTGAAAAGGATTTCAGATGCAAAACTAATTAGTACCAGGTAAAGCAAAGAGAACAACAAGCCAATATCAAGTGCGGGAAAAGACATTTCAAAACCCATGACCCTTGCGCCCATTATGATCGGGCCAAAAATACCAGCAAGTATGAAGCAACCCCAGAAAGTTGCTATTGATATGGCTGAACCAAAGATTTGCCTTCCGAAATTCCTTATTGTGAGACCAAATGATCTAAGTGAATATCTTTCATACAAGGCAATGATCAGGATGATAAACGAGGCTGTTACTGCATCACCCCATTCACCGCCAGAGAACCATTTTATCGCCGTTCTTTGTATGAGAATTATCAGAAAATAGAAACTTATAAAAACGATTTGTCTAATGTTTTGGCTGGGCTTGAATCCCACAAGCGTCATGAATGCAGATTGCGCATAAACCAGATATGCGCTTCCCAACAGGACCGAGTAGGAAAAGAGAATGCTTATCCATTCATTTCTGGAAAAAGACACCAGCAGGGCAAGAACTGATGCAAGAGTGAAAACCAAAAAGGATGACTTGAGTCTTCTTTCAGGAGCAAAACTCATTGGTTGTCCACCCTTTTTTTGGATTTTTTGCCTGTGGTTCTGGGTTCTTCCCCAACCCTTGTGGCCCTTTTGCCCCTAAATCTTTTTTTCACTTCCGGGTTTTCAATGTTTTTTTCTTCGATATTTTCTGAAACAGTAGATGCAGAATCAACCATTTTTTTGACTGGTTTGATGATTTTCGTGGTTTCGTGTTTCTGGTGTCTTTGGGTTCCATATTCTTTGGAGAGGCGTACAAGGAGCATGAGGAAAGCTATAACAACAAAAACACTTATTAAACAAAGTATCCACCAGGCCATGTCTCTTATTCTGCAAACCCTCAACTCTCCGGAGAGCTCACCAAGCGTTGTTTTTAGCTCACTTGTGTTGCCTCTTGCGATCTGGAAAATCGCAATGTTGACTTCATCCATGTGGGATTGCAGACTCACCTGGTCGCCTGGGACTTTATTTTTGGGGGGCATGCAGGAGTATTCGGAGTAGTCTTTAACGAGGCTGACAAGTTCTTCCCTGCCTGTTTTGGGGGGCAACGGAAGCTGTGCCGATCTTACAAAACTCCGCAGGTTGTCTCCATAAAACTGTGTTATTGCCTTGCCCATGTCGTCCTTGACGCATATCTGGAGAAATTCTAAAAGTCTTGCCTGGGATTCATTTTGTCCAATATTTTGAATTCTTGCGGCCGCTCTTGCCATGACCTGAAGCGATATTTCTTTCCCTTCCGCAGAAACAGGGATTTCTTCTTCAGCAAAAACTATCCTGCAAAGTGACGCAAAAGATTGCAGGTTTATTTTTTGGTAAATTGATGAAAAATAGAAAGAAAGTATCCTTTTTGTCTGCTCCAGACAGTTTGGATAGAGCACTGAAAGAATTTCATAAAAAATGGGTTTTGTGGAGCCTGTTTTTTTGAGGTAATCTGGTGTGACGACAACCCTTATTGTGTCAGAGTCAATAAATCTGGCCTGTTTGGCCAAAATAGATTGGTAGCTTGGGAAAACTTCAACATTCAGCCGGGTGCTTGGGGAGCGTCCAAGGTTGTCCTGGATCAATTTGAATTGAGTTACAATATCGGCCTCGATCGTTGTTTTCTGGTATCCAGTGGTTGAAAATCCACTCGAAAAAGACACTTGTATATCTTTGAGTGCGAATACACCCGAAAACGGGATTGATACTACAAAAAACGCAATCAAAGCCGATACTGCTTTTCTCATCATTTAACCAGCTCAACCATCCTGATGACCCAATTTGCTGATGCCTCAAGGTCTGAAATTCGTAAAAATTCATCTTTTGAGTGGGGATTTTCAAAACCGACACCAACAACAACGGATGCAAGCCCTTTGGCATTGAAGATATTGGAGACTGATCCGCCACCAGAACGCACAAATTGGGGTTTCAGACCAACATCCTTGGCTGCTTGGGCGACAAGGGATGGAAGCGGGTCTGTTTCGCTGAATTTATACCCCATAAAAACCCGTTCCTTTGAGACTTCTATTGCAGCGCCCGCTTTTTTGGCCTCTTCTTCAAACCTGTCAAGCATGTGTTTGGTCTGGGCGTTCAGTTTGGCTTCGTCCCTTGATCTTGCTTCCATTTCGATCCTGCATTCTTCGGGGACAATATTTGTGGCCTTGCCACCGCTTATAATGCCAACATTTGAAGTTGTTTCGTCATCAATTTTGCCGAGCTTCATTGATGCGATTGCCTTTGAGGCAACTTCAATGGCCGAAATACCTTTGTCTGGGGCTATGCCTGCATGTGATGGTTTGCCCTTGATTGCAATCTTGCAGACATCCTGGTACGGGGCAGCAATGTTTATTCTTCCAGGTGCGCCATCAACATCCAGGATTATTGAATATTTGCTTTCCAATTTTGATGTATCAAACTGTGCGGCGCCCCTGAGGCCTACCTCTTCGCAAATGTCAAAGACAACCTCTATTGTTGGGTGTGGTTTGTCCTTGATGCATTCAAACATTTCCAGGATGCAGGCCAAACCAGCCTTGTCATCGGCACCGAGGATTGTTGTTCCGTCTGAGCGTATTATTCCATCAGCAATTTGTGGTTTTATGCCAATGCCAGGAACAACTGTGTCCTGGTGTGATGAGAACGCTATGGAACCAGGCAGGCTCCCTTTGAGCCTGCCCATGATATTTCCACTATTGGACCCGATTTTGCTTCCGGCATCATCTACCCATACTTCAAGGCCCAGCGATTTCAACTTGGCCACTAGATAGTCAGTTACCGGCTTTTCTTTTCCTGATTCAGACGGAATCTGGACAAGGTCGAGAAAAGTTTTGAGGAGTCTCTTACTATCCATTGATGTCAAAATTGAGGCCTGCATCGAGAACTTGCAGGTTGATTGGCAGATATTTTGCCTTTGCTTCGCCAAGGGTTTGCTTGATGGCTTCTTTTGTTGATTCCACTTTGACTGCACCAGTTGCCTTGACCACAATGCCAAGAATAACTATGTTTGCGGCTTTTGTCATACCTGCTTTTTCTGCTATTTCGTTTGCTGGAACATAGATTGTCTTTATGTCGGTCCTTTTGGCTTTTTCTTTTATGAGGGATGAGTTGATGATAAGGATTCCGCCTGGGGCAACGAGGGGTTCAAAGGTCTTGAGTGATGGAAGGTTCATTACCACACACACCTTTGGATGTGGAAGCACCGGGGAGGCAATTGGTTCATTGGAAATAACTATTGCACAATTTGCCGTTCCACCCCTCATGGCTGGGCCATAAGACGGAAGAAATGTGGCATAATTGCCTTCAAGAACGCCCGCTTCGGCAAAGAGCTTGCCAAGCATCATGATTCCCTGTCCGCCAAATCCGGCGGCGACAAGTTCGTGTTGTGCCATCAGAGTCCCTCCGCAACTTTGAATTCACCGAGAGGATAATACTTCATTGTTTCCTCTTTGACCCTCTTGAGTGCATCAACTGGGGTCATTCCCCAGTTTGTCGGGCAGGTGGAGAGAATTTCAACTATCGAATAGCCAAGGCCTTTGATTTGTGCGGTAAAGGCTTTCTTGATCGCAGCTTTTGTTTTGTTGATTCCAGGAACAGAAACAACATCTGTTCTGGCTATGTAAGCTGGACCATTGAGCTGGGCAAGCATCTCGGAGACCCTGATTGGATAACCGTTTGCCTGTGCCGTTCTTCCGTATGGGGAAGTCTCGGTTTTCCAGCCCATCAGCGAGGTCGGTGCCATCTGTCCACCGGTCATTCCATAAATGCCGTTGTTGACGAAAATGGTGGTGATGAGTTCACCCCTGGTGGCTGCGTGGACCATCTCGGCGGCGCCGATTGAAGCGAGGTCGCCATCTCCCTGATAGGTCATTACAAATCTGTCCGGGAGGGCCCTTTTGACGCCAGTGGCAACGGCCGGTGCACGACCATGGGCCGACTGTACCGAGTCAAACGCAAAGTAGTCAACTGCAAGTGTGGAGCAACCGACTGGAAGGACAATGATTGCCTTCTGGAGAAGATCCATCTCTTCGATTACTTCGGCAACGAGCCTGTGGATGATGCCATGTGTGCATCCTGGGCAATAACTCCTCGGGATGTCCATGAGTGGAGTTGGCATGTGATTGAGCTGTTCCATTACTTTGCCTCCTTCATAAGTTTAAGCATTACTTCGGAGATCTCGTTTGGCTCTGGCAGCATGCCACCCTGGCGACCATAGAAATGGACCGGTTTCTTGAATTCTGTTGAGAGTTTAACATCTTCGATCATCTGGCCAAAGCTCAGTTCGATATCAAGGAAGAACTTTACTCTTGGGTTTTCGGCCAGGGCAAGAAGCTGTTTCTTTGGGAATGGATAAAGGGTGATTGGTCTTATAAGACCAACTTTGTGTCCCTTTGAACGGAGGTCCTTGATTACAGTCTTGATGATACGGGCAACGGTGCCATAAGCCACAAAAATGTATTCTGCATCGGCCGTTTCGACCTCTTCAAACTTTACTTCGTTCTTTTCGACATCGGCGTATTTTGCCCACATCTTTTTGTTCATCACTTCCAGGCCTTCTGGGAGAAGGTCGAATGAATTGACAAGGTTCCTGGACCTCTTGCCCTGCATGCTGTCAGCCGCCCATGGCTTCTTGGGGAGCTTTTCGATGTCAACAAAACCTGGAAATTCCACTGCTTCCATCATCTGTCCCAAGAGACCATCAGAGAGCATCATCACCGGGTTGCGATACTTGTCGGCAAGATCGAAAGCTAATTGCATCAGATCAATGCTTTCCTGGACGGTTGATGGTGCGAGGACTATGAGATGATAGTCTCCATGTCCGCCACCTTTTACGGCTTGGAAATAGTCGCCCTGTGCTGGGGCAATATCACCAAGACCTGGGCCGCCTCTGACAACATTCATCACTACCACTGGTAGTTCTGAGCCAGCTATGTAAGAAAGTCCTTCCTGCATGAGTGAGATGCCTGGTGAGGATGATGTTGTGATTACTCTTTTGCCTGCAGCTGCGCATCCATAGAGCATATTAATGGCTGCAACTTCTGATTCTGCCTGCAAAAATGTTCCATTTACCTCTGGAAGACGCCTTGCCATGTATGCTGGCGCTTCATTTTGTGGGGTGATTGGATAGCCAAAAAAATGACGGCAACCTGCCCTTATGGCAGCTTCGCCGATAGCTTCGGCACCCTTCATTAAGAGTTTTTCGCCCATTTATAAAACCTACTTTCCTGAGAATTCCAGAGAGACTGGCTCTGTAGTGTAAACATGGGAGACGCCTTTCTGGTTGTCGAAGAGTGAGAGACCGAACAGATAAAAGCCTCCGTCTTCAAGTTTGTGCGCAAACTGGACCTGAGTCGGATTTGCTGTCACAAGTTTCCTTTTAAACTCGACTGTCCAGGTTTTAGCCTGTTCATCGTATTTTGCCTGGCAAGCAACATCGCCTGTGCCGGGATTTTTTATGTAATATGGAACCATGAGACCCGCTGGCAGTCCTGTGGTGTCAGCCGGTACCTCGACCATTTTTGAAAGATCGCCGATGGTCATCAGTGAATACGGGATTGTAAGTCTCTGCATAAATTCAGGAGACCTGGCATTGCGTTTGTTTAAATAGAGCGAACCTGGAAAATATGAGTAAGCGCTTGTAGTTTCGAAGGTTTCTCCCTTTGGATCAACAGAGTTCGCCAGTGGGCCCACCACGTAATCATTTGCAGTGCCGAGCTGACCTGATTCTGCCGACATCCATGTCCAGATGTCGATGAATTCACCTTTGTCATTGGTGGCCATGTAGGAGTTGTCATGACAAAGCACCGAGCAACCCTGTTTTGTAAATTCTTTTATTGGTGATGCTTCAAAACCGAGAGCGAACATGTCTTGTTTTGGAAGTGAAGTTCCTGACTTGAATGTTCCACCTTCCCTGACTTCCCATGGTTTTCCGCCGATGTCCATGGACTCGTCCTTCCATGTTGCAAGAAGGAAAAAGTTTTCATCATCAAAAGCTGCTTTGAGAGTAACTTCATAGGTGTTCGCGCTGTCTGAGACCTTGACGATGGTTGATTGGGCATTTGTCCAGGCCTCGTCGAGTTCTGAAGCAACTCCGTCAATCCTTGGCGCCAGCTCTGTGTACTCTGCAGTCACAACAGTGCCTGTTGGGGCTGATTCATAGGGTGCCGGAACGCTTGATGAAACGCTGATCGGCACAGAACCGCCACAACCTGCGGAAAAGGCGATTGCTACAAGGGCGATGCATGAAATGATAATGCTGGTTTTCCTCATTGACCTCTCCTTTGGTTACATTAAAAAAGCCCTCTCCATAAAATATCATTAAGAAGAAGGCTTATGTTTCTCACATCAATTTTTTATCACGCAGAAAAATAAGAGTCAAGGAGCCTTCTGGCTTGACAATACAAAGGTTTAACATAATTTCAATAATGCAGGAGGTTTAAAAATGAAAAGGTTTTTGTGCTTTGTGTCCTTGGTCGCTATTCTCGCCTCATGTGGCGGAGAGGTTGAAGAAAAGATAGATACTACGCTGTGGGCAGGCTCTGGTGGAGACACCATGAGATCGTCCCTCGCGGCAGGTGAAATTGTGGCTCCCTTTGGCAAGATGTGGGAGACAGAAATCAACGGGCTTGGAGTGAGCTCTGTTGCTGTGGCGCTTGTCCCACCTGAGGAAGAAAAGGGTCGCCTGACCGCAGTCTACAGACTGGTAATTGCCTCAGGAAATGATGGTGCTGTCTATGGTATCGATTTTGACACTGGCATGAAGATGTGGGAAAAGAGGGTTGAGGGCATGACGGGTAACCCCCTCTACTACAGTGGCAAAGTCTTTATCTCGACCACAAAGGGCTTCTGGTATTGCCTCAGTGCATGGACAGGGGACGAGATATGGTCGGCAAGGTATTCTGAAAAAGAGCTTGAAAGACCAGACAATGCAACACCTGTGGTCTATTCTGGGAAGCTGTATTGTGCCCACTCAAATGGTGTGCTCTTCTGCTTTGATGCAAACAAGGGAACCGAGCTGTGGAAAAAAGTTTTCAAGGACTCAATACAGTGCTCTCCAGTTGTAGTTGAGGACAAGATTATTCTTTCAACTTACGAGATGAACGTCGTTGCCCTTGATCCTGGTAATGGCAACGAGCTTTGGAACTCAAAGGTGGAAAGCCCTGTTACAACCACGCTTATTTCGGATGGAAAACTGGTATTTGCTCCACAAGCTTTTGGCATAGTCTCCGCATTTGATGTCGCCGATGGCAAAGAGGCCTGGAAAATAAAAGCTTGCGAGACAATAGCCTATTCACCATGCCTCACAAAAAGTGGATTGATGGCTATTCCTGATAAAAAAACAGGGAAGATAGTTTTTGTCAGGTTGTCCAGTGGGATTGTGGATTCGGAAGTAAAGGTTCCATGGCCATCATCAGGGCTTGTGGCAGCAGGCGAGATGGTCTGTTTCACCACGGAAGACGGGAAAGTCTATACTGTTGATGCTGCAAAAAAACAGGCCATAGAATCATTTGATTTTGGAACAAAGGGTGCCGACAATAGGTACAGAAAGTTTGGAGACCCATGCATCATACAAGGAAGGCTCTTTATATCCGATGGTGCATCCAAGCTTTACATGTTCGTACCCAAGGGTTTTGAGCCAACAAAGATTGAGGATGGGAGCACAACAATTCCCAGCAACAATCAGCCAAAAGAGATAAAGCAACCAAAAAACAATCCCTAACGGTTTTTTGAGATTTCTTGCAGTGTTTTTCTCGGACCTATCGCAATAAGCAGGTCTTCACTATCAAGGATTTGCATTGGATCGGGGGGGATGAGTACCTCATCTCCCCTTCTGATTGCTATTATCGTAGTTTGTTTCTCTTTCCTTAAATCCAGGTCAAGGATTTTCTTCCCTACCATATAGTTTGGTGCCTGAAATTCATATATTGCATACTCGTAGGAGATTTCTATGAAATCCAGGAACGAAGTTCCTGTTATCCTGTTGGCTATCCTGACGGCCATGTCCTGCTCCGGGAAGAAGATGTCATCCGCTCCAATTTTTTGCAGGACCCTGGCATGGACGGCACTTTCCGCTCTGGCAATAATGAAGCCTACTCCAAGATCTTTTAGCATTTGTGTCAGAAGGATGTTTGATTCAATGTTTTTTGCGAAACCGATTACAGCAACATCGCATTGGGTCACACCTGAGTCCCTGAGTTCCTGCTCGTTGATTGTGTGCAGTCTGATTGCGCTGGAAACGAGTCCTTCAATCTGGTTTACCTTTTCGGGATCAATATCAACTGCAAGCACCCCGTAACCTTTTCTTTCGACCTCTGTGGCAAGGGCCATTCCAAACCGGCCAAGCCCGAACACTGCAACCTGAAGACCCATAAGGCACCTCCATCGCCAAATATAACACAATCCTTGACAGCATAAAGGGGGCATTTACAATGCTTCCGGAGGTAACGAGAATGCGTATTAAAATAATTGCAAAGAAACCTGCCTGCAGCAACATTGATGACGAAAACTGCAGGGAATGCCAGACCCCGTGCAAGTCAGCAGCAAAAACTGCAAACACAATTTCAAACCAGATTTGTGAGGCCAAGGGGGCAAATTCTCCCTGGATACTCTAGGTAAAATCCACACTTTCAAGTTTAACGAAAAGACCCTGCTTTATGATTGCCAAGCGGGGTCTTTGCTTTTATTGGACAGTGAAGCCCACGATCTTTTTACAAAAATAGAAGAAGGTCTCGATCCGTTTAGCTTGCCTCCCGGCGAGGCCAGGGAAATGGTTTTAGGACTAATCAGCGAAGGGATAATCCTCTCCAAGGTTGATTATCCCAGGCCGCAAAAACTGTCTCCAAAATCTCTGTGCCTGATAGTTTCTCATGCCTGCAACATGGCGTGCACCTATTGCTCCCTCTCCAAGGCCACCGTTGAGGGCAAACTGATGTCTCCTGAAACGGCAATCAGGGCCATGAAATGGCTGATTGATAACGCCCCTGGAATCAAGGTTGATGTGGATTTTTTTGGTGGAGAGCCCACGCTTGCCTGGAACACTGTCAAAGCGGCGGTTGATTTTTCCAAAGAATATTCAAAAACCAAGAATAAAACGGTCCGCTTTTCCATGTCCACAAATGCGCTTGGTCTTACTGATGAAATGCTTGACTATTGCGATGAAAATTACATATCGCTCATCCTCAGTCTTGATGGTCCAAAGGCTGAAAATGACAGATGCAGAGTGCTAAAAGATGGAAGACCATCTTTTGATGCCGTCTTGCCCAATATCATGAAGGTCGCCCAAAGAAGGCAAAGAGGGTGGTATGTAAGGGGTACCTATTCAAAAGGGACCATCAATTTTTCTGATTCTGTAATCGCTCTTCACAAAATGGGTATTAACAACCTGGCTTTTGAGCCGGTTGTAAGCAATGTTTCCGGAGTTGCCTTTTCAAAAGAAGACATTCCGGTAATCAGAGAAGAATATGAAAAACTGGCCAGATATTATGTTGAGTGCAAAAAAACTGGCGTGCCAATAAAATTCTATCACTTCGAAATGGACCTGGAGAATGGTCCCTGCGCGAGAAAATCTGCCGGTGGTTGCGGTGCAGGCGCAGAATACCTGGCAGTATCACCTGATGAAAAGATTTGGCCATGCCACCAATTTGACACTGAAAAAGATTTTTGTCTTGGAACGCTCGGTGATCCTCCGACGCAGACTGTTTATGACAAATACACCATCAAAAATCATCTGACTGGAAAAAGAGAATGCCCTGATTGTTGGGCCTCATATTTTTGTTCTGGCGGTTGCATTGCCTCAAACAAATTGCAAGAGGGCGACATTCTCTTGCCCTACAAAATGGGTTGCCTCATCCAAAAGATAAGGCTGGAAGCCGCCCTCTGGGTTTATTCCGAACTCAGGGAGTAAAAACCTCTCTTACAAGCACCTCAAGTTCATCCATCATCTTGTCCAGCTCATAGGTTGTTGTTGCTTCAGTCTGGCTGGAAGGGTCCTGGACCATTTTTCTTCTGGCAATCCATCCGGATTCAAACGAAGACGCAAGCTCTTTTATCCTGGCAATTTTTTCCGGTGTGGCATTTTTATACTTTCCAGATAGTGAATCGCCCATGTCCTGTATGAGCTTCAGATCATCGCTGATGGCAAAATACCTTTTGTCCAGGTCACCCATCGCCGATCTTTTTTCTTTCTGGATCCTGTCCATCACAGACTTTTTAGCGAAATAAAGTATCACTCCAAGTAGAATGCCTGCAATAACAGCGCCGAGTAAAAACAGCAATACATTCATTATTTGCCTTTCAGCTGCTGGAGCCTCTTGTTGATTTCGTCTTCCTCGTTTATCGAGGCGATCTCGTCATCAAGCGAATCGGCTGCGGAACCGAGTTCTGCCAGGGCCGCAACCTTGTTTTCTTTTTTAATGACCCTCTGCTCAAGCTCGTTGAATGTTGTGCCAATATCGGCAACATTGATGTTCCCCATTGTTTTGACGACCTTCTCCTGGGCCTTTGCTGCCTTGTTCCTGGCTATCAGCTCGTCCATTTTTACCTCAGCCTCTTCGATTTTGGCCTTGAGGGCGGCGATGACATCTTTGAGTTTTGTATTCAGCTCAACTTGTCTGACGTGTGACTCTTCTGCGCTCTTTTGCTGTTTCTCAAGCGTCAATACTCTGGCCATGCATTTTTTTGCAAGCTCCTCCTTGCTTGCGGAAAGTGCCTGTTGTGCTGCATCATTGTACTTTTTGAGATCGAACTTGATATCAGCGAGTCTCATTTCGGTCTGTTTTGAAACAGCCATCGACTCGGCGGCCGCATCAGTGGCTTCCACCAGGTCCTGCTTCATCTGGTCGATTTTGAGGGGAAGCATTTTCTCCGGGTCTTCCATCTTGGTCAACCAATCGTTAACGTTTGATTGCAATATATCGCTGATTCTTTGCCAAAAACCTGCCATTTAACACCTCCTTGGTATTGATTGTAACGTAATAAGCTGGTTACAATCAATACCCTTATACACTTGATACCAAAAAGTATTTGTGGCAATATTTGCCCCGTGACTACATTCCAATATTATTCTAGATTGCTTAAACCATATAGATGGAAATATGTTTTGGCCATGGTTGGTGTTTTGGTGAACACTTCAGACATGCTTGTTCCAATGTTTATTTCAACAAGTATTGATGCTGCATACCTCAAGAAACCAGATGCAAAATACATAATCTTGTCGGCTCTGCTTTGGGTTGTTGGCATTGCCATTGTGAGGACTTTTACCTTTGTGGCCAGCAGATACACCCTTGTTGGCGTATCGAGGCACACGGCCTATGACTTGAGAAACACCATCTATGACAAAATCCTGAAATTACCTGACAAGTTTTTTGTCGGGATGTCTACTGGTGAAATAATGAACAGGGCATCTTCTGATGTCCAATCAGTCACCATGTTTCTTGGTATGGGTGGAAACCTCTTTCCAAATGCTGTTTTGAGGACAGTACTTGGTACGATATTGATGATATCAATATCGTGGAAGCTTGCCATACCAATTTTACTTTTTGTGCCAGTGCTCTTCTTCATCGAATATCTTTTTGGAAAAAAGATATTCAAGCTTTACAGAGTTCTTCAAGATTATTCTGACAAGGTTGTAAGCAGGGTCCAGGAAAATTACTCAGGTGCAAGGACCGTAAGATCGTACAACCAGGGAGATCATGAAAAGAGGATGTATAAGGGAATGATGGACAAATACATTCAGACCATCAAACCTCTCAATATAATGGATGCCCTCTTCTGGCCTGTCCTGAACATGGCAAGCTGGATGCCAATACTGGTGATCCTCTGGTATGGTGGTGCTTTATATATGAAGGGCCAGCTAACTCTCGGTGGTCTGTCTGCCTTTGTCGCCTATGTCAGCCTCATGATCTGGCCAATCATCAATCTTGGATGGGTGACAAATCTTTACCAGAGGTCAAATGCTTCGCTCAAGAGGATTGTTGAGATCACAGAAGTTGTTCCTGATATCAAAACTCCACAAAATCCATACAGACCAGAAGCCATTGAGGGAAACATAGAGCTGAAAGATGTCAAATTGTCTTATGGTACGAACATCAACTCCATAGACGGAATTTCCATCACTATTCCAAAAGGGCAGGTTGTGGGTGTTGTTGGCCCGGTTGGTTCGGGGAAAAGCTCTTTTGGAAAACTTTTGCTTAGAGTCTGGGACTCTGATTCTGGCGAAGTGAGCATTGATGGTGTTGATATAAAAAAATGGGACCTCAAGATGCTCAGGAAGTCATTCGGCTATGTTCCGCAAGACAACTTCCTTTTCTCCACTTCAATTGGAGAAAACATAGCCTTTGCAAAACCTGATGCTACCAGGGAAGAAATCGAAAAGGTGGCAGAGATGGTCCAGATAAAGGACGAGATCGAGAAATTCCCACAAAGTTTTGATACCGTGGTTGGTGAAAGGGGTGTCACGCTTTCCGGTGGACAAAGGCAAAGAGTCGCCATTGCAAGGGCACTGCTCCTTGATCCGCCCATGATGCTTCTGGACGATCCCTTGTCTGCGGTTGATACTTCAACCGAGGATGCGATCATTGATACGCTAAAACCGATAATAAAGGGCAGAACAACAATAATAATTGCCCACAGGGTAAGCGCAATGAGGCTTGCCGACAGGATTATTGTCCTCGACAAGGGAAGGATTGTGGAGGATGGCACCCATCAGGAGCTGATGGCAAAAGGTGGTTATTACGCTGACCTTGTTGAAAAACAGAAACTGGCCACTCAGATAGGCCAGGAGGGCATCGATGCCTGAGTATATACACGAAGAAGAGGCCCTTGGAAAAGCCTATGATTCAAGGCTCATAAAAAGACTTCTAAAATACCTGAAACCGTACGTCGGCAAGACAACCCTTTCCTTGCTGATGCTCATTTTCTGGACGGCCCTAAGACTTGCTTCGCCGATAATTATGAAGCTTGCTCTTGATAAATACATTAGCAAAGGGGACATCAAAGGCCTGGGGATTCTTATGCTTGCGATGTTTACCCTGATTATCTTCCAGTCCATTGTCAGGTACTACCAGATCCTTATCATGTCTTTCATTGGCCAGTATCTCATGAGGGACATGAGGCGCCAGATTTTTGATAAATTGCAGGACATCCAGATGTCATTTTTTGACCACAATCCGGTTGGAAGGCTCATCACCAGGATAACATCAGATGTCGATGCAATTTATGAGTTCCTGACCCAGGGTATAATAACCCTCATAACAGACGTGACAATTGTTATCGGTTCTACAATAATGCTCTTCATCCTCCAGCCAACACTTGCACTGATCGCTGTTTCAATTATGCCTCCAATGATGGTTGCGGCGGTGGTGTTCAAAAATCTGGCAACCAAGTTTTACAGGGAGGTCAGGGTCAAAACCGCAAAGGTCAATGCTTTCCTCCAGGAGAGCATCACTGGTGTTCGTACCATCCAGTGGAGTGGCAGGGAAGACATCAATAAAGGGATGTTCGCCAAGATTTCCGGAGAGCTTAAGGGTAGCCAGCTCAAGGCCGTTCTCAATTATACAGTTTTCTTCCAGGCGATTGACCTGTTCGAAACAGTTGCAACAGGTTTTGTTGTCTGGTACGGGAGCTTGCTGGTGCTTAAGGTGGCAATAACTGTCGGGCTTCTTGTTGCTTTTACATCATACCTGAAGGAATTTTATGCTTCGATGTATGACATATCAGACCATTTTAACACCATGCAGGAAGCAATGACCTCCTCCGAGAGAATATTCAAGCTCCTTGATGAGCCCGTTGTCATTAAGGAAAAAATTGATGCCATCTGGCCGGAAGAGCCAATCAACGGCCATGTTGAATTCCAGAATGTGCAACTGGAATATCAACCCGGTCAGCCTGTGCTTAAGGGTGTTTCGTTTGAAGTAAAACCAGGCCAGAAAGTGGCTGTGGTTGGGCCAACTGGTGCCGGTAAGTCCAGTATAATTAGCCTCCTCTCAAGATTGTATGACATCCAGGGCGGAGACATAAAGATCGATGGCCACTCAATATATGACCTCAAACTAGGCTATCTGAGAAGCCAGATTTCTGTTGTGCTTCAAGACCCGTTCATCTTTTCAGGCCCAATCATTGACAATATAACCCTCCTTTCACCCATCAGCAGAGAAAAAGCCAGAGAAGCAGCCAGACTTGTTGGTGCCGAAGACTTCATCCTGAAATTGCCTGAAGGATACGACTATGTTCTGACCGAAAGGGGAGCAACGCTCTCTGTTGGCCAGCGCCAGCTCCTTTCGTTCGCCAGAGCAATTGCCCACGACCCAAGGATACTTGTCCTGGACGAGGCAACAAGCTCTATCGATACGGCCTCTGAAACGCTGATCCAGGAGGCCATGAAAAACATGATGGCTGGCAGGACCTCGATTGTTGTGGCCCACAGGCTCTCAACCATTAAGGATGCTGATCTTGTGCTGGTTATCTCTGATGGAAAGATTGCAGAGAGCGGATCACACGATGAGCTTTTGAAAAAGGGCGGAATGTACAAGACCCTTTATGAGCTCCAGTTTAAAGCTCAGGAAAGAAACTCATAATAAACCCCCCCTCCTCTGAGGGGGTTGCCAGAAAACCAGCATCAAACTTCTCTATCAGAGTAAGAAAGACTATTCAAATTATTCTCTTGCCTGGTAAACGGAAAGCCATTTAAATCCTTCTCCCATTGGGAGAAGAAAAGGATGAGGGGGTTTTAAAGACCTTCAAAACCACCCAAAAACCACCTCACCCGAACCCTCTCCTGAAAGGAGAGGGTCAAAAAAATAAAAGCCCTACTCTGGAAGGAGAGGGTTTTTATATTAAATCAGATGAGGGTGACCACAAAACCTATCACTGCCCCACCAACTGCGCCTGTTCCAATGATCGGCGCATAGACCCTTGTGATTAATGCAGATGGGAGGCTGAGCACGAGGCCCACCAGAAATCCTGTCAGGATTGGGTTGATGCCCAGTTCCAGGTTCGGGATGAGAAAACCGATTGCAAAGCGGTCAATGAAGGCTGACGAGATGGCCTCTGCTTTGCGACGCGCATCTGGATATTTCATTGGCAACATGACGATGATGTCCAGGAGGCCAAAAACCAGTCCACATAATAATCCCAAGTATATTTTGTTCATGTTTTGATTATGATTGACATGTTTTAAAAATACAACAAGTTCAAATTTTGGCTTGGGCTTGTTTGTTGTTTCTATTCTCAATCGTTCTTGACGATTTAAATTTGAATATCCACAGAGTGATATTTGGTATGAATCCCCAACATTAATCTATTTTTGAGGTAGTTTTTTAAATAAAAAAGCCGGAGGCAAAATCTCCGGCTTTTTGACATTTTGCAGAATGAGTATCAGACAAGTCCGAATTTTTCGATGTTTGCGTCGGCGATTGTCTGGATCTGGGCGATGACCTTTTTGCCAGCATCAGATTTGAGCAGGTGCCTGAAACGGCTCTGGGTCTTGAGGTAGTCTTCTACTGGGACTTTTTTGGCAATCTTCTGGACTTTTACAAGCTGCCCGTCTTCGTATTCGATGACAGGGAAAAGACCTGTATTTATGGCCAGCTTTGCGATCTCGACTGCCTTGTCCGAGTCGAAACCCCAGCCAAGTGGGCATGGGGCCTGGAAATGGATATAGGATGGACCGACTGTCTCGACAGCTTTTTTCACCTTGCGCTCAAGGTCTTTTGGATTGGCAAGGCTCACTGTTGCGACATATTTGACCCTGTGAGCATTTGCAATTGCGATCATGTCTTTTTTAAGGGTCTGGTTGCCCATGGATTCCGAGCCGGATGGGGAAGTAGTTGTGCTTGCATTGAACGGGGTTTGTGAGGAGCGCTGGATGCCTGTGTTCATGTATGCCTCGTTGTCAAGGCAGACGTAAAGAATATTGTGTCCTCTCTCCCACATTCCGGAGATGCAGCCTATTCCGATGTCGGCTGTTGCACCGTCGCCACCCATTGCAACGACCTTGATTCCAGTTTTGCCTCTTGCCTTGAGGGCTACCTCTACGCCTGATGCGATTGCCGAGCTGTTCTCAAAAAGCGAGTGCACCCAAGGCACTTCCCATGCAGACTGGGGATACTTCGAGGTGAAGATTTCTGAACAGCCTGTTGCGTTGGCAATTATGCAGTTTGGACCGATTGCATCGACAATCAGCCTCATACCGAGCGCCTCACCGCAGCCTGCGCAGGCGGTGTGGCCTGGGGCCAGAAGGTGCTTTTTCATCAATTTTTGCTTAAGGTCTTCCATTTATTCCTCCAGAAGGTCCGGCCTGAGCCCGACCCATTCGGAACGGTGGGTCCCCGGGTTTGGCCTGTTGATCATTCCGATTATCTCGTCTTCATGGATGTCCCTGCCACCGAGGCCGTAGATGAAGCTGTCAATTGCTGGTGGATTTGGTGTTCCGTAGAGGGCGGCCTTAATCTCTGAGCCAAGGATTTCCCCGTAGCCTGCAGACATTGCCCTGTCCATGACAACAACATGTTTTTTTCCAGAGAGGGCTTCCCTCACCTTGTCGGTTGGGAATGGTCTGAGGGTCTTGATCTTGAGAAGGCCGACTTTCTGGCCTTTGCCTCTGAGGGTATCAACAGCTTCTTCAACAAGACCAGTTATTGAGCCCATGGCAACAACGACAGTATCGGCATCATCAAGCTTGTAGTTTCTTATGAGACCGCCCGATGGCCTTCCAAATTTCTTCTCAAATGATGCGGCAACTTCCTCGATTACTTTTGTGGATTCGAGGTTGGCCTTGTGCATCTGGTACCTTACGTCCATGTGGTAGGCTGGTTCGGTGAAGCAACCCATTGTTATCGGATTGGCTGGATCGAGCACCTGGAATGGTTTGTAGGAACCAAGGTATTCGTCAACGAGCTTCTGGTCTGGAATGTTGACTGGTTCGAAGGTGTGGGTGATAAGGAAGCCATCAACGTTGACCATGTATGGGAGCTGCACTCTCTCGTCTTCGGCTATTTTGTAGCCCATGATGTGAAGATCGAGTGCTTCCTGTGCGTCTTCGGCAAATCCCATGATGAAGCCGCTGTCGCGCATAAGCATTGCGTCCTGCTGGTCGGACCAGATGGAAAGCGGTGCTGAAAGCGACCTGTTTGCGCAGCACATCACAAGCGGAAGCCTCATTCCAGCGCAGTTGTAGAGTACTTCGAGCATGAGTGCCAGGCCCTGGGACGTTGTTGCAGTGTAGGCCCTGGAGCCGCCTGCAAGAGCGCCAAGAACAACTGAAGCCGCACCGAACTCGGACTCGGTGTTGACGAATTCAGTTTTGAGCTGACCATCGGCGACCATTTTGGCGAGGTCTTCGACTATATGCGTCTGTGGGGTGATTGGATACGCAGAGATGACGCCTGGCCTGCAAAGGGCGGCGCCGTGAGCTATTGCCAAACTTCCTTCGATGAGTTCAATTGCCATTATCTCACCTCCAGGAGCATTTCAATGCATTTTACTGGGCAAATATTTGCACAAATTCCGCAGCCTTTGCAATAATCAAGATCTGCATCGTATTTGTGTTCTTTATCCCCAAAAATTATTCCTTCTGGGCAGTATGTTTCGCATGTTCCGCATGCAATACATTTTGCATGGTCAAATTTTGGGTAATAGTTGCGCCAAGAACCGGTCTTGTTTTCTTTTGATGACCCGGGCTTTACGTTAATTCCTGGTTTCAACATCTTGCTCATTTGGCCTCCTTTGCCGCATTGTAGGCCTTCCTGCAGGCCTTGGCGTTCTTTTCACCAAGCTCGCCTGGGAACCTTTCTTTGACGGCTTTTTCGACCGATTCGATTTTAATGAGCCCTGTGGCTCCGGCAAATGCACCGATCATTACGGTGTTTGGGATTGGCCTGCCAATTTCCTCTACGGCGATTTCCAGTGCCGGGACAGTTATTACCTTGGCTTTTGTCTTGAGGCCAAGCTCTTCCGGTTTTTTTGCCGTATTGACGATCACGAGGCCATCTTCCTTGAGCCCGAACAGAAGGTCAACAACACCAATTAAAGTTGGGTCTTGGATGATCAGGAAATCTGGATGAAGGATTTGGGCCCTTGTCCTGATTTTCTTGTCAGAAATTCTGGCGAAGGCCTGAATGGGCGCACCTTTGCGCTCGGAACCGAAGCTTGGGAATGCCTGGGAATTCTGTCCGTCCAGGAATGCCGCAACAGCAAGGATTTCCGAAGCGGTGACGCACCCTTGGCCTCCACGACCGTGAATGCGTATCTCTTTCATTTTTTCTCACCTTTCCAATTGTATTATGAGCCACGGTGGATTATAAACACAAAGGTACTTTATCAAAGGGTGGTATGGTAAACATGGACGAAATAAAAAATGCTGTTGAACTGCTGTTGAAAGCCCGTAGGGTTTCGGCGCTTACAGGGGCCGGGATGTCCGCCGAAAGTGGCATACAGACTTTTCGTGACAAAGATGGCATCTGGACGAAGATGGATCCAATGAAGTGGGCAACCAGAGAAGGCTATCTTGAAAACCCCAGGCTCGTCTGGGAATGGTATGAAGCAAGAAGAAACCAGGTGAAAAACTCGAAGCCAAATGATGGACATCGTGCAATGGCGGAATTTGAGAAGATTTTCGGTCATTTTTCGGTTGCTACACAAAATATAGACGGTTTTCACAAGCTCTCTGGCTCGAAAAATGTGCATGAACTCCATGGCAACATATTCAGGAACAAGTGTTTCGATGAAAACAAAATTCTTGAAGAACTCGATGAAAGCACCATTCCACCGAGATGCCCCCATTGTGGTGCTTTGGCCCGACCTGATGTAGTCTGGTTTGGGGAGGTGCTTCCACAGGAGGTTTGGGAAGCTGCTTTTGATGACGCAAAAAACTCTGATGTGTATATGGTGGTTGGAACGTCAGGGACTGTCTATCCTGCCGCGGGGCTTGCCGCAATAGCAAAAAAGAATGATGCAAAGGTTGTAATCATAAATCCTGAAGACTCCGAGATTGATTTGTTGGCAGATGTTTTGATAAAGGGCAAATCGGGAGAGGTTTTGCCAGAAATTCTCAGAGGACTTCAAGCTGGGAAATAGCAAAGTTTGCCAACAAAAAACCAAAAAGGGTCTTTTTGCTCCCTGCCAATTTCTGGTGAAAGATTGACAAAACCTTCTTTTGGAAATAATTTAAACACAATCTGATATTGCCAGGAGGACGAGATGAAAAGAGCTATCTTCGCAGTCTTTTTAATATCGGCAATGGCCATTTTGTTTGTTGGCCCAGTTTTCTCGCAGGAAAACAAGAATTCACTACCGCCAACAACTATTACAGGTGTTCCATCCACGCCGGATGAAATAATGGCCGCCCAGAAAAGAAATTATGTCCAGTTTCCGATTTTGAATGGCAAATATGGCCAGATATGGCTTACCCCCAAGGGGGAGGCAAAAATAACTGCCAGGAACATAAAAGGACTTATTGCAGGGGATGTCATCGAGGTTGACAACGATGGAACAAGCGCCTGCTCAATTGATTTTGACAAGTTCACCTCAGTTTATCTCAAAACGGACAGCGCCATCGAGTTTATTGACACGACACCAACAAAAATGAAGATAAGGCTTCTGAAAGGTGATATGCTCTTTGTTTCAAAAAAATCCTCAGGGACAGAGCTTGTTCAGGATGGCTGGGCAACCCAGGGACTTGCAGGAACATTCACCTTTTCGGTGACCAGGGACAGCTCCGAGATGAGCGTTGTTGAAGGTACGACTTCATTCAAAATAGAAAAGCTGGGGTCTGTTTATGCGATTGATGCGGGCAACACCGCGATAATAACAAAGGATGGCATTGGCGAGATCGATCCAACCGGCGTATCACCGTTGCGCTTCTGGGACGATACCATAGCAAATCTGAATCCGACATTGCCAAAACCAGAAGAAGCTGTTGAACCATCGACTGCTTTTTCGCTTGGCGCAATCTTGCTGATCGTTGTTGCGACAATCATTGTTGGTTTGCTTGTTTATATTGCCTGTAGAACAATCAACAAGAGGCCAAAGGTGGAGATTGAAAAGGTTGATGAGCCGAAGCCACGCACAGAAGATATTGTCGCATCCGAGATAGAGGAGATCACAACTGACGAAACGATAATCAAATAGTGGTTTAGAATAAAGGAGATTCTAATGGTCAAATTTACCAATTTTTTTATACCAGTTCTCAAGGTTTTGTCAGATGGTAAAGAGTGGAGTAAAAAAGATACTTATGAACCAGTGGCGAAAATATTGGGCATAACAGAAGAAGAAAAAAGAGAAAGGCTTGCCTCTGGCTCGTTAAAATACCAAAATAGAATTGCATGGTCTTTTTTATATCTTTCAAAATCTGGTCTTATTGTAAAAACAAAACCTGCTTTTGTAATGATTACCGAAGAAGGAAGAAAATTACTGAAAGAGAACCCAGCCAAAATAGACAACAATTTCCTGATGGAGCGATATCCTAAATATAGAGAATGGGTTTCAAGTTACTCTCAAAGAGAGCAACAGAAAGATGACGGCAAAAAAGAAGTGCTGGAGGGACTGGATAATTGCAGGAGTGTAACCCCAGAAGAAGAGATAGACCGTGCCTGCAGAGATTTGAGGGAAAACCTTTCAGACGAGCTGCTCGAAACAGTAAAGAGGGTCGACCCGTCATTTTTTGAAAAACTTGTCATTGATCTACTCTTGAAGATGGGCTATGGTGGTTCAAGGGCCGAGGCTGGCAAGGCGGTTGGGAAAACGGGTGACGGCGGGATTGATGGCGTAATTGATGAAGACAAGCTTGGTCTGGACAAGATCTATATTCAGGCCAAGAGATGGGAAAATACCGTTGGAAGACCAGTTGTTCAAGCCTTTGTGGGCAGCCTGGCTGGCAATCACTCAAAAAAAGGCATTTTTATCACTACTTCTGATTTCACAAAAGATGCCAGGGAATACATAGAAAAAATTGACAGCCGGATTTCACTTGTTGACGGCAGAAAGCTCGTTGAATTGATGATTGACCACGGACTTGGCGTCAGCACGAGCAGCACATACGAAATCAAGAAAGTCGACAGGGATTATTTCCCTGAGGACCTATTCTAGCTCGTCCTGGTCTTTTGGCACAAAATTGAACTTGTTGCCGGCCGCCTGGTAGCCTTCCTCGATGAGAAAAAGGCAAGCCTGTGCGGCTTTTTTTATTGCCTCTTCTAGTCCTTCATCCTTTGTCCTCGAGAGGACAAAATCAACGACCTCGTTCTTTGTCTCGGGCCTTCCAACGCCTATTTTTATCCTGTAGAAGTCCGATTTTCCGGTTTCCTGCATGATGGATGCAATTCCCTTGTGCCCGCCGTTTGATCCGCTTTTCCTGATCCTGAGGGCCCCTGACGGGAGGTCTATGTCGTCATGGATGATTATCCAGTGGTCGGAAGGTATCTGGTTCGCATTTGCAAGGCAATTGACCGGCCCTCCGGAGAGGTTCATGAAGGAAAGCGGTTTCGCAATGACAAATTCAAGCTCTTCCAGCGCCACCCTGGTTATTTTGGCCCCGCAGGACATTCTTGAAATCCTTGTTTTCAGCAATTTTGCGAGGGCATCCACTGCGTCAAAACCAACATTATGCCGCGTGTGCGCGTATTTGAGTCCGGGGTTTCCAAGTCCTGCTATGAGCCATTTTTCCATACGGGAACATTATCTACAAAAAAGTCCGGCATTCACGATTAAAATATTTACACAAATCGCAATTTGCGACCAAATAAAAAACGGCCTTTTTGGGGGCCGTTTTTTATTTTTCTGATCGAGTTCCGGTTACTTTACAGTCTCTTTATCGGGGAAGTACTGGATCACAAGCCCTGACTGGACTTTCGGGAAATAGTCAGTTGATTTCTGCGGCATTGTCTCGAAGTGTTTTGTTACATCCTCAACCTGGGTTGTGAGTGTTGGATTCATGAGGAACACGCATTGGTGAGTGCCTTTGGCCACAGGCTCGACTGCTTCCGGAACATACCTTTCATAGTCAACATTTGTCTGGGCAGCAAGCTTTGCATCGTCAATTCCAAGCTGTTTTTCAAGTATCAGCTTGTGTAGTATCGTTACATCCAGCCTCTTCCAGTCATTGGATTTTTCAACTGGAATGGAATCGGCGATTGACAGGTTTTTGAGGGTCAGCATGTACATCTTTTTTGAGCCCTTCGGGAAATACCCGAAGGCGTGCTTGTCCACGTTTTTGCCCATCATCTCGACCAGTTTCCTTGCGGCGTCGACTGCTGGTCCGGAAATTTCAACCTCTGTTACATCAAAACTTCCCTTGAGCTGTTCAAGCAGTTTTGCACCATCAAAATTCGGGACATCACGGACCAGCCTGTGGGTTGGGAAAACGTAAAGGTTTGGATCAGCCATGTTGACATAGGCGATCATCCTGTAGTTCCAGCCTTCTTTGCCAGTGAAACCCGGGTTCTTTTCCCTCATCTCGTTGCGATAGTTGAGGGCGGTTTCATACCTGTGGTGGCCATCACAGATGATGGTTGTTTTTGAATCCATCAGGTCCTGTACCTTTTTTATTGTTGCCGGGTCGCTGATTTTCCAGATCTTGTGGTGGGTCCTGTATTCGTCCACAGCATCAAAGAGGGGCTCCGAGCCGGTTTTCCCGGAGAGCACCTTGTTGATTGCGTCCTCATTGTCCCTGTAGAACATCAGCACGAGGCCAGTGTTTGTTTTTGTTGACCTCATGAGCATGAGTCTGTCCTGTTTTGGGCCAGAAAGTGTGTGCTCGTGCGGATAAACAATCTTTTCCGAATACTCGTGGAGTTTGCCTAGTGCTATGAAGCTCATGCGGGTAACGATCTTGCCCGTATCAGGATGGATGTATTCCTGGTTATAGACATAGATGCACGGCTCCTGGTCGCGCTCAAAAATATTTTCTGCCATCCACAGCTTTGTATACCACTCTGCCCTGACGTACTTGTTGTAGTTCTCGTTGTCCCCCTGGAGGTCCTTTCCCAGCTCAACGCGGATGGCGTTGTAAGGCGAGGTCTTGTAGTATTCCTCCTGCATTTTTGGGGTGATTTTGTCGTATGGCTGGGTGATCAGGTCCTGTATGTTGCCAGCCTGTTTGCTGTAGTGAACTCCTTTGAAGGGGAGTATTTCCATCGATTTCTATTTTCCTTCCTTGAAAAATTCGGCAATCTTTTCTGCCAGCTGGACACCAGCCCTTGTCTGGCCTTCTTCGGTGGCGGCGCCAATGTGTGGGGTAAGGGCAACATTCGGCAGCGAGGCCAGCTTGTTTACTCCTTCCGGTGGCTCTTTCTCGAAGACATCAATGCCGGCCGCGAAGAGTTTTCCTTCTTTCAGCGCATTATAGAGCGCCTCTTCGTTGACAGTGCCACCCCTTGCGCAGTTTACAAGGACGAGGCCCTTTTTGCATTTGTCAAAATCCTGTTTGTCCAGAATATTTTTTGTTTCAGGGGTAAGCGGGATATGGAGCGAGATGAAATCTGCCTTTGCAAGCAATTCATCCTTGGTCACCATGCGTATGCCCTGCATGCCAGGATCGGAAACGTATGGATCGAAGGCGATTACTTCCATTCCGAATGCAATTGCCCTCTTGGCTGTTTCCCTGCCGATTCTTCCAACACCAATGAGTCCCAGTGTTTTTCCATAGAGTTCCACGCCTTCCATGGTCTTCTTTTCCCACTTGCCTTCTTTCATGGTGGCTGTTCCATAACCAATCCAGCGGGATGCGGCAAGCATGTGGCCAATGGCGAGCTCTGCAACACTGATTGATGTTGCTGCCGGGGTATTTACAACCTTGATCCCCTTTTCTTTTGCAGCACCAGAGTCAACATTGTCCAGACCAACACCGGCTCTTCCGATGATCCTCAGTTTTGAGCCGGCCTTGATTACGTCAGCAGTGACCTTTGTGGCCGACCTGACGATGATGGCATCATAATCCCCGATTGAACCGACAAGCTCCTCGGGTGTCATTTTTTTGATAATGACCTCATGCCCTTCTTTTTGCAGAAGGTCTACTCCTGCTTTTGCTATTGGATCAGAAATCAATATCTTGGCCATAAAAACACCCCCTTTTGGATTTATTCCTGCGCCATCTCCTTCATGAAGGCAGAGACGCCAGAACCGATTTCAAACTTGTGTCCTAGCTCTTTGAATGTAAGCTCCAGCGCTGCGAGGCAGGCCAGCTCGGAGTACATGTCCATATATCCCATGTGACCAAGCCTGAAGATTTTGCCTGAGAAGTCGCCCTGGCCACCGGCGATTGTTATGCCATACTTGTCCCTTATGACTGAGGTCACCTTTTTGCCATCAACGCCATCCGGGATCTTGACTGTTGTTACTGCATCGCCCGGGCATTTTGCAAACAGCTCGAGGTTCATTGCTTTCATAGCGGTTCTGATGCCCTTGGCGAGCTTTGTTGATCTTGCCCAGACGTTTTCAAGTCCTTCTGCCTTCATCATCTCGAACGCCTTGTCAGCCTGGTAGATGATCCCGATCGGTGGCGTCCATGGAGTTTCGTTATCGACAAGCTTTTTCTGGAACAGCTTGAGGTCAAAATAGAACTTGTGCTGCTTGTTGTTTTCAACGAGCTTCCATGCTTTTTCGTTCATGCAGATGAAAGCCATTCCTGGCGGAAGCATCATACCCTTCTGTGAACCACCAACCACCACATCAACATTCCACTCGTCCATCTTGAGTGGCACAACGCCGATGCCTGAAACGCCATCAACCACGAGGATCGCATTGGTCTTGCTGACTATTTTTGCGAAACCTGCAGTGTCAGAACATGCGCCGGTCGATGTTTCGGAGAGCTGGCAGAAAACAGCAACTGTGTCCGGGTTTGCTTTTAATACTGCTTCAAGTTCTGCTGGAGTTGCCATATCTCCCCAGTCTTTCTTAATCTCGACAACGTTTGCACCATAAGCCTTGTTTATCTTTACCCATCTTCCACCAAAGTTTCCGGCATTGATTATGATGACTTTGTCTCCGGTGTTGATAAGGTTCTGAACGGCTGTTTCCATGGCGCCGGATCCTGATGAGGCCAGGAGATAGGAGTCATACTTGGTCCCAAGGAGCCATTTCATGTCGTCCGTCACCTTGCGGAACATCTTCTTGGCGACTGGATGCTTGTGGTGCGTTATTTCCCTTGCGCCCTCAAGCCTTACCTCTTCTGGAAGCGGGGTTGGACCCGGTGCGAGCAAAAATTTGTACAATGTTTTCATCAAAAAACTCCTTTCGGTTTATTGTGGCCGGGGCGGTGTTCCGCCGCGGTTAACTGCATGATTTTGCGTCAAAAGCTCTATGTTATTTTGTGTCCGGATTTTTTTGATATGAGGATACTTACAGAGCGATCCTTTTCTGTTTGAAGCGCTGTTCCCATGCCAATCGCGGTTGCATTTTGGGTCTGGTAAGATACCCCTGCCCAAAGGGAAAGCGCTTGAGAGCGATATTATTTCAATCACTTCACTCCTTCCGGGCCTCCTATTGTAATAACCGATTTTTTGTTTTCAAGCGTTGACCCGCCAAAGTGGATCAAACTGGTTATAACAAGTAGATTTTTATTGGAGAAACAATGGTTAAATCAGGCACCAACGGCTATACGCTACCCAATAATAGCAGATTTTGCCAGTATAAAATGGACAAGATTATTTGAATGCTTCTATGGTTTTGTAGGTGGCTGCAACCAGTAAAAGGCACCAATCGTGTTGAAATACCCGAACAGATTGGTAATAAAAACATATATTCCCACCCAGAATGCTATTTTCATCCAGAGGGGGAGCTTAAAGAAGGAAAGGTTTTTCTTGGTTATTTCAAGATACATGCAGAGAACTATAACAACCATCCCAGCCAGCGTTACCCAAAAATTCCAGATTATTGAACGTGGATTCATGACAACGAGTAAATTTCCAAATACTGCCATCGCAGATGCTGCTATCACTGCCAATACCGTGTATAAATCAAATTTATTTGAAACTATGGTTATTTTCTCGGTGTTATCTGATTGTTCGATCACTCTTCCGTTGTTTTCTTCCATTTTTCACTCCTTTGTCAAGGATGGTACATAAACGCGCGTGTTTTTGTCAATAGGTAAAAAATTATTAAGTGACAGGTGAAACCATACCAGGTAGCTGGTGTATCAGTATATGTGCCTGGCAAGTCATGTTTGTGGGTAGAAAGAAAAGAATTAAAAAAGAAGGAATACTTGCTAACAGGCCGCTAATATTAAGGGGCTAGTATCTAGTCACCAAAAAATTGAAAGGAGAAAGTATATGGACCAGTTTATGTTTGCTGAAATGCTGATAGAGAACATCGTTAATAGCTACGGTTGCGAAGATGGACACGAGTGCAACCAGAATGAGCTCTAGTTTACATGAACATGACTTGCCAAGGCACTGGAAAACTTTATAATCCCAACTGGTTGCGGGAATAGCTCAGTGGTAGAGCGTCGGCTTCCCAAGCCGGATGTCGCGGGTTCAAATCCCGTTTCCCGCTCCAGTGCCACCAACAAAGAAGAATGAGGCAAGGTCCGAAAGGGCCTTTTTTTATTTTTGTCGTTACTTGTTTTTTTAGGCTAAACCCTGGTACTTGTCACAGGTCATCTTTTTGTTATAAATAACTTGCGCGGCGACGTAGCCAAGTGGTAAGGCGAAGGTCTGCAAAACCTTTATCCAGGGGTTCGATTCCCCTCGTCGCCTCCAGTCAGACAAATCACCCAAGCCTTTCAACATCAATCCCGTCTTTTTGGGCTTTTACAGTTTCTTTGCTAGATAAAACCGTATACATGGCCACATCAACAATAATAATTCCAAGGATCCCAGCCTGTTGACCCAATGTTGCAATCATGGGGATGTTTCTTGTTATTCTTGACAGCAACATAGCGCCAGAAACAATCGTTGCCATCACGAAAATAATAAGCCAGAAATTGCCTCTTGTCAGATGCATCGCATATTTAAATGAATCAATCAGCGATTCCGAAGATTCGCACCGGATGTAGGGAAGATAGGTCAATCTTATAAAAAGAACCGATAATGCAATCACAGACGCCGATACGGCAAAGGACCAACCCACATAGGATGGAGAATCGTGGATGATTGTTGGTGTTGCCTCAAGGATTGTCATTATGAGGCCTATCAGACCTGCTATGGACAATACTATGAGATTTATTGAAAGCCCGCCGATATATCTTGCAATTGCCCTGAATTGCCTAAAAGCTGATGAGAGCTGCGCTCTTCCTTTTCTTGCGACTTCCAGTACAAAGAAAGCTGCAATGCCAGCAAGAACAGACAGGAGGAGCACATAGGCTATAAATTCAGCCAGAGCACCCAGCCCTTTTATTGCAACTACGCTCTCCCCAATCCTTGATATTTCTGAAAGCCCTTTTTGTGTTATTTTTTCTATAACTTGTGACCACTCCTGGCTTGGTGCCCCCTGCATTGACCACCCATTGCCTGCAATAAGTGATGAAATCCTTGGTAATAGTTGGTTTATTAAATAAGCGCATGCAGTCATGGAGAAAAGCAGGACAGTCAACTTTGTTAGCGACGTGCGTACGATTTGGTCTATTTTCCCGAAAATTTTTCCTATTTTTTCAAGCATTCTCCATCTTCCTGTTTATTGCTTCGGTATAAATGGGAAGCAAAAGCGTTAACGTTACAACTGTTTCCAGTGCTATAAAAAATTCAGTCAGCCCAATAAACCTGCCGGTGAGGCCAGATATGGCGAAAAAGGTGATGGAAACCAGAAAAGACAATCCTGCTATCACCCAGAAAAATGGTGCCGATATTTCGTATGACGAGACAAGTGTTTCCATGACCGGCTTTTTTGTCAGCGCGAACCCGAATGGTGCAAGCTGGAGCCTGATGATGAAAAATATCATTACGAGAGCTGATATCGCAACAAAAAAGATTGCAGCAGGAGAAACAAATATTCCGACAAGTACACCTATCATGAGAATGAAAAACATGAATGCAGATTCCAAAAGAAACATTGTAATCATCCTTGGCAGGAGCGCGAAACCTTTTGAAAAGAAAATCGACAGTTTTTCTTTAAGTGTCCCGCCATTTATGGCCATGTTTATGAATCCGCCCGTAAAGAAAGAAGAAAAGATCACTGTTCCTACAAAATATATCGCAACTGAAAGGCCGAGGGTCTTGAGCCCCTGAGCGGATAGTGATTGGGCCAAAGCAGAGCCTGATTCCATGTTCTTCAAGCCTGCCGTGATGATTGATGATATTGAATCCCCCGGTGGCACAATCTGACCAGTTATGACTATTATTGGTATGCTCAGGATTATCAGCAATATTGTGTAAACAATTATTGCTATGGCAAAATCGGCCAGGTGTTCTTTTATGGTTTTTGCGAAGGTGACGAATGCGTTTTCCAATATGGTCATGAAAGCAAGTATAGTAAAGACATACACACAGTCAACGCTTGACGCGGAATCTTTTTATACAATAATTTAGAAAGCATGCCGGAGTGGCGAAATGGTAGACGCACGGGACTTAAAATCCTGCGGTGGTGACACTGTGCCGGTTCAAGTCCGGCCTCCGGCAGTTTTTTATTTTATTAGTGGATAAAGATATGAAATCAAAACCTTTTTTAGTTGTGTTGCATGGACTTGGAGCGAGCTCCGAGTGGATGGGAATATATAAAAAATCCTTTTCCAATAACTACAACGTAATCATCCCAGATATGCCCTATTCGCCTGATTCTGGCCCGCATTGCGGCAAGAGTATCACAGGTTATGTGGACTATGTGTACGAATTATTAAAAGACACCATCGGAGGGGAAGAGTCCATCCTGATTGGAGAGTCCCTTGGTGGTGCTGTTGCGATGGTGCTTTGTCAAAAAATGTCCTTTAAAAAACTGGTTCTCATTGCACCAAGCCTTGGAATTGAAAAGGGTTTTATGTCAACATATTTGAGAATGTTGCTTGTTCCCGTTGATATTCTTGCAGAGCCTGTGGCAGAAAAGATTGCCAAATCTGATCCAGAATTGGGGGCACTTTCCAAGAAGATCATGATTTCAACACCTAAATATAAAATGTTAAATCCTCTTGTTGCCATGAAAAGATTTAGTGCTTTTGATCTGGAGCCGGGTTGCCTCCCTGAATTGCTTGTTATTGGAGGGAAATACGACAAGGTCGTCCCAGAAGATAAACTCAGTCTGTTTGCAGGCAAACATGGTGCCAATTTGTACATAAATAATGAATCAGGCCACCATGTTGCTGTGAACAGGTGGCCTGATGTCGAGGCTAGGATAAAAGAATTTATTCCATGCCTTTAGTTTCGTAATCGTAGTCGTGTTGCTTGATATATACTTCAAGGTATCTGAGGTCCCTGTCAAAGAATTGTGGTGAAATAATTGGCAGATTGCGCTCTTCCTCCCATTCCTGGAGTCCTCTTATCATTATGAATTCTTCAAATCCAAGAGACATAAGGAAGAAGTATGGCCAGAGACTCATGGAGGGGGTCACGGTAAAATTGGTGAAGTAGACGAGTAATACCGGGAAAATTGAAATGAACAGTATCAAGAGCCTTATACCAAAGATTGCCCAGAACCTTCTGGATGTTGCCACCCATGAGCGCTTCAATGCTCTGAAAATGCCCTCTCCCGAGATGATCAGTACAGGGGCGTATGAAAATTTGGTCAAAACCATATATGACAGTATCAGCATTACGAGGTATATCCAGTTGATTGCAATTTGCGGAACAAAGATTGCTTCCATAATGATTTGCAATCCATACATTGCGCCAAGGAAAAGTGAGAAAAGAAGGACAAGGAAACTTGTGTAGGAAAGCATTCTTTTTGTATAGAAAACTATTCCGTTGATGAATGTTCTCTGAGCAATGTGCTTGGGGTCGACTGTTCCTATGAGAAACCTGTATGCACCAGCAAGGGCCGGTGCCGCTATGAACATCCAGAAGACCAGGAACAGTGCCACTGTGATAATGTTTGGTGTGGTTGGTAGGTTGATAAACGAAAGGATGCTTTTGGTCAGGCTTGGAGGGTTTTTGAAAGAGAAGGCCATTATTATTTCAGAAAGGAAGAGCGAGAAATAGATGGAAACTACGAATGCAGCTCCGACACCAAGAAGTCCTGCCACGTGCCTTAGCATTTTCTGCCATGTTCTGGTCCAAAAATTGTTCATGATGCTCCTTTCATTATGAGACGACACTTTCTGTTTCTTGCTCCCCCGAAACTATCCTGAACGCGGAAGCTGTTGCAACAATAGAGAACGTGAAGGCCGACCATGTCACAATACTCAAAAAAACGAAAAAGATTTTATCAAGGCCAAGCTCTAGTGGTAAGAATGAAATCAATATGCCAAGCAAGCTGCAAAAGGAACCGAGTACCAATTGCACAGCAAAAAGCTCAAGATACCATGGCCAGATTGACTTCACTGATGCCAGGAGCGACTCCATAAAAGACTGGTCATTAAAATAGTAAAAGGGTGCAAAGAGTAGCGGTGTTGTGACTATGCAAACTACAGTAAAAGCGACCATTTCAAACAAAAATATTGTCCATGGTGACCAGGTCTCTGCCACCCATGGGAGGGCAATTGAAACAAATGCTGCCAAACCATGGATTGCCAGAACAATTGGGAAAATCTGTGCCTGATAACCCACCATTCTGAAGCCTTTTTTGGTTATTCCACCTGTGAATTTTTGGCTAGTGTCATCGTGTCCGGATTCGCTAAGAACAAAATTCAAGATTCCACCTTGAAGAAGACCTGTGGCAAAAACATTTATTACCACACCAAGGCCTATTGTCAGCCATTTTGTAACAGAGTCTGGAATAACAAAAATCAATTTTACGAGGTACCCAGATGTTTCAAGAAACGTTGGTTTTGAAAATATTTCATGTGAAATTGCCGGGAGATCATTATTGCCCGGGAATATGATGAAAAGTATGGTACACATGAGAGCAAGGATAATAAATGGAACGAGCCTGTACATTGTCCCAAAGCCGGCCAGGGCTATATAATTGGCCTTGATTACCAGAAAAGTGTTTTTCCAGAATTTTCTTTTCACTACCACCATTATATCATTGCCATTCCCAAATTAAAATGTATCCGGAACAAGAATGGACTTCTTCATTGAAGGGTGTGGTTTGAGTTCAAGGAGATAGAGAACCAGCCCTGTAACATCCGCCAGACTCCCACCTTCGCCAAGCTCCCATGGTTTCCTGCCCTCCCTTGGAACAAGAATACATGGAACAAGGTTTGTTGAATGGGCGGTTTCCTTGTTTCCATTCTCGTCAAGCAATTGCTCTGCATTGCCGTGGTCCGAGATGATCACAACATCATAACCATGTTCATGAGCCGCATTGACTATCCTTCCGGTTGATTCGTCAATCTGTTTTATGGCCTTGATTGTTGCGTCAATATTGCCGGTGTGGCCGACCATGTCAGGGTTTGCCAGGTTGCAGACAATGAAGCCGTGTTTTTCGGTTTTGATGTCTTCCACAAGTTTTGCTTCGACCTGCGGGCATGACATTTCCGGCTGTAGGTCATAAGTAGAGATCTTTGGGGATGGCACAAGGACCCTGTCCTCGCCCTTGTAGGTTTCCTCCCTGCCACCGTTGAGGAAATATGTCACATGGGCGTATTTTTCAGTTTCGGCAATGCGTAGCTGGGAAAGCCCCGCATCGGAAACAATTTTGCCAAGTGTGATTTCGATGTCCTGTTTCAGGAGCTCTTCTGTAAAAATTATTGGAAGAGTGAACATTTCATCATACATCGCAAAGCATGTGTAGTGTATCTTTGGGAACCTGCCCCTCTCAAAACCTGTAAAATCTTTTTCTGTGAGTGCCCTTGTGAGTTCCCTTGCCCTGTCGGGCCTGTAATTGAAGTGTATGAATGAGTCGCCGTCTTCAATTAGCGCTAGCGGTTTGTCGCCGTCCATTATGACAGTTGGGTTCACAAATTCGTCTGTTTCACCCAGCAAGTAGGCCTGTTCAACAGCTTCAATTGCCGATCTGGCGTGCCTTCCTTTTCCAGCTGTCAGGCAATCATAGGCAATTTTTACCCTGTCCCAGCGGTTGTCCCTGTCCATACTAAAATATCTCCCCTGGACAGTTGCTATTTTTCCACAGCCGATTTCTTTCAGTTTACCCTCAATTTCGGCGATGTATTTTTTGGCAGATTGCGGTGGTGTGTCCCTTCCATCAAGAAAAGCGTGCACAAAAACGTTTTCAACCCCGCATGATTTTGCTGTTCTGACTATTTCGTAGAGGTGCTCCAGGACCGAATGGACACCACCATCGGAACATAACCCTGCCAGATGGAGTTTTCCTTTTTTGCCATCCTCTATTGCTTTCAGCAACGTCGGATTTTTTTGGAACGTTCCGTCTTCAATGGATTTGTTGATTAGCGTCAGTTTCTGGTAAACGACCCTTCCTGCCCCAAGATTGAGATGCCCGACCTCCGAGTTTCCCATTTGCCCCTTTGGGAGTCCAACGGCCAGTCCTGATGCCTCAAGGAGTGTGTGTGGATATTTTTTCTGGAGTCCGTCAATATTTGGTGTTCCAGCCAGGGTGATGGCGTTTCCGGAACCAGGTGGTGCCACCCCGAAACCATCCAGTATAAGAAGTAAAACTTTGTTGCCTGTTTTCACGCAATCAAGTTTACTTCAACATCAAAACGCTTCAAGTACCACGATTGTTAGCGTCCGATTTTGCTAAAACGTTGACAAAAGCACATCCATACTTACAATCTTCTAGCAACATGGGAAGATCTATCGTTGTTACTTCAGGAAAGGGAGGCGTTGGGAAAACAACGCTGACTGCAAATCTTGGATACGGGCTGTCGCTTGAAGGAAAAAAGGTCGTCCTGGTTGACACGGACATAGGTCTTAGGAATCTTGACGTCATACTGGGCCTTGAAAACAGGGTTGTCTATGATGTTGTAAATGTAGCAGAGGGAACCTGCGAACTCCAGCAGGCACTTGTCAAGGACAAAAGGCTTGGTTCCAGCCTGTTTTTGTTGCCTGCGGCCCAGACAAGAAGAAAAGAAGACATATCCAATGACCAGCTGAAGCAGATTGTAACAGCTCTCAAGGGGGCTTTTGATTATGTAATCCTTGATTGCCCTGCTGGCATCGAGCATGGCTTCAATAATGCTGTCAATTCTGCAGACGAGGCAGTTGTTGTTGTAACGCCCGAGGTTTCATCGGTAAGGGATGCAGACAGGGTCATAGGTCTCCTGGAATCAGCAGGAGTGAATGATATCTCGCTTGTTGTAAACAGAATCAAACCAGAAATGGTCTCCTCTGGAGAGATGATGAGTGTTGAGGATGTGCTTGACATACTCGCTGTCAGACTTTTGGGCGTCATCCCGGAGGACAGGCAGGTGATAGTTTCGACAAACAAGGGAGAACCGATAATTCTCAACGAGAAATCACTGGCCACTTCGGCCATAAAAGCCATCGTCAACAGGCTTGAAGGCAGGGAGGTTCCAATTCCTACTTTTGGCAAGAGGGGTTTCTGGGCGAGGCTCTCTGATGCAATAACCGGCAGGAGGAAACAATGAGCTTTTTTTCCAGGGCCAAACCATCGGCCAGTATGGCCAAGGAACGGCTAAGGATGGTCTTGATACAGGACAGGTCGCTGCTTTCCCCGGGGATGCTCGACAGCATGAGGAAAGACATGATAGAGGTGCTCAACAAATATTTTGTCGTTGACAATGAAGGCATCGAAATCGACATAGACAGCAAGGACACCTCAACAATGCTTGTGGCAAACATCCCGATCATCCAGACCAAAAGAAGAACTAATCAGTAACCTGTTCCAGTGTTTCTTCAAGAGGGGTCTCTTCAAAGAGGCCTTCTTCACCTGTTTCCTCGTCTGTCGTCAGAAAAGTAACATGAGCTTTCATCTCTTCGATTCCCGAAACTCCAGCCATTTGCCTGAATTTGTCAGTCACAATATATGAGACCTTCCTCTTCTTTGTAACAGAGGGTTTTTCTATTCTTTCAAGGAGCCCCTTTTTCACAAGCCCCAGGATTGTCATTTCGGAGGGTTTGCCCCTGTATTTTGAAATCTGCTGGCAGGAGGTCTCTCCCTTGCTTGCAACAATGGCAAGCACCTCAATTGCGGCAGAAGTCATTTTTCTTTTCGTGACCCTCGAGATGAGTGGTTTTATGAATTCTTCATACTCCGGGTTTGTGAGCAGCTGGGCATGGCCGTTGGTGATTTTGAGAAAGATGCCGCTGTCCCTGTACCTGATTGCCAGGTAGCCCAGCGCCTGATTTACCTCGCTTTGATCACATTTTGCCAGGTGGGCGAGTCGCTTGATTGCCAAAGGTTTGTTTGAGGCAAAGAGAATAGCCTCAATGGTGTTCTGTATGTTCATGCCCTGTCGATGTATATTGGCCCAAAAGGTTCTTCCTGATAGAGGAGGACCCTTTTTCTTTTTGCAAGCTCGAGTATTGCCAGAAGGTTTGTTATCACATCAAACCTTGTAGAGTTTTTAGTCAGGAGCAGCGAAAAAAGGAGCTGGACGCCCTTCTTCAGACGGTCCATTATTTCGCCCATCGCCGCCCTCAGATCGATTGTTTTTCTCCTAACGATAATTGGAGTCTGGTCGACTTCCCGCTTTTTTGCCAGCCTGGCGATTATCGCTACAAGCCTCTTGTTTGTTGGAACCGATATTTCTTCCGAACGCACGATTTCCGGAGAGGGCCTTGGAAAGCTCCCTGCATCGAGCTCAAAATTTCTTTTTATAAGCTCCTTGAGCTGGCACAGTGCGTTGAAATTGCCCTCAAGCCTGCCCTCGAATTCGCCGGTTTCAAACACGGAAGGTTTTGTTTTTTCAACAAACCTTCCACCATTTGCCACGAACTCTGATTTCATGAGCAACAGACTTGCAACCTTGTCAAGCGCTTCAAGCTGGGAGGCCGTTACGCCGTCCGACTGCACGATTATTTCCAGAAGTTTTTCAGTTATTACGGCAAGCCTTATGTTGTATGGTGAAACTTTCCCGGCCCTGGCCGACTGGATTATCAGCCCAAGGCTGTTTGGATTTACAACATTATCAATAGGCAAGGCCCATCCTCTCTTTTACCTCGTTCCAGATTGGTGTTGTGAATTCATTTGCCTTTCTGGAGCCTTCATTAAGGATTTCCCACACCATTTTTGGATTTGATTCGTATCCGGCCCTCTTTTCCCTGAGCGGGGCAATGATCCCGTCCATGAAAGCGGCAAGCTCTTTCTTGCACGCAACACAACCAAGCTCTCCCTTTTTGCACCCCTCGGCCCTGTCTTCAAGATTTGGCGTTTTGAGGATCTTGTGGAAATCGTAAACCGAACATATATCTGGGTGGCCAGGGTCAGCTTTTCTTATCTTCTCAGGATCGGTGATCATTTGCGAGATCTTTTGCTGTATCTCTTGTGGGCCATCGGAAAGGAAAACTGCATTGTCGAGACTTTTGCTCATTTTCCTACCGTCCATCCCCGGTATCAGTGGATAATTCCTAAGGAATTCCTGTGGTTCCGGGAATGTTTCGCCGTACATTGAATTGAACCTTCTGGTAATTTCCCTTGAGATTTCAAGGTGTGCCCTCTGGTCTTTTCCTATGGGGACAAGATTGGCCTTGTAGGCGAGTATGTCTGCGGCCTGGAGCACAGGATAGCCAAGCAATCCATGCCCGACGCTGTCCTGGAGGTTCATGTCCCTGATCATGTCTTTTACTGTCGGGTTTCTCTCAAGCCACCCTGTTGGGGTGAGCATTGAAAGAACCAGATAGAGATTGTAGTGTATTGGAACTTCGGACTGGATGAGGACAGCTGATTTTTGCGGATCTACTCCTGCCGCAAACCAGTCGCAGACCATCTGGAAGATGTTTTCCTTTATTTCTGAAGTTCTGTCAGCACTTGTTGTCAGGACGTGAAGGTCTGCAACAAGGAAAAAACATTCGTGCTGGTGCTGCATTTCGACGTAGGAAAGCAGAACTGAAAGGTAGTGTCCGATGTGCATGCGGCCTGTTGGCCTCATGCCAGATAGTATTCTGGCCATCAATATCCTCCAATAAACGGTGTGAAGTATGCAAAATAGGGCCTTCCTATCATGCCGAACAGCTTGAGAAAAATACTCGAAGCTGAAATCAGCCATGAAAGAATTGGTGTCAAGATTATCAGTATGACGATGAGTGTCCACCCCATGTAGGTTATGGCCATGGAGTCATAAACCCCTTGCGGCTTGTGGTACAGGAGTCCGACAAGCAGTTTGAAACCAGGCAACTGTGGTATGGGGAGAAGATTGAACAAAGCAAAAAACACGTTGAAAGCACAGAAAAACTCCACAGTAGATTTTATGGTCCTCAAATCAAGGTTTGTCACTGGTTCAAGCCATTTGAGCAGCAAATAGACGAGTCCGCCAGCAATCCACATGGCCAGGTTTGCGCCAACGCCAGACAACTCAATAAGCAGGGGTGCATAACGTTTTTGTCCGAGGTCATTATAATTATACTGCATGGGCTTCATCCAGCCCACATAAAAAATCAACAGTGATGCGCTTCCAAAAATATCGAGATGGTGGAGCGGGTTCCAGGAAAATCTCCCCTGTATCTTTGTTTGCCTGTCGCCAAGCTTGTAGGCCACCCATGCCTTGGTATAGCAGTTTACAAGGCCGCACCCTACAAAAAGAATCAGGAGCGGAAACATTTTTATCAGATAATCATTCACTGGCTATCCTCCTGGCAAGTTCTAATTCCTGTATATATCCAGAAACCAGCCCAGCCACTTTTTGTTCCAGGACCTGGTCCATGATGGCCTTGAAGTTTTTTGTCTTCTTCAGCCCGTTTGAAATGAGGTCCTCTCCGGTTATTTCAAGCCTGATATTGCGTATTTTACCCACCAGGTCGAGGTTTTTCAAGTTTTCAGGCAGTTTGCCACCCATGCAGGCGAAGACAATCGCAGAGTCGTTGAGATTTTTCAGCGACCTGAATATCTCCAGGCGGTCACCTTTGTCAATTGCCTGGGAGAGCAACAGGGAACCTTCCTTGGATGTTTCAACTGTGTCAATGAACTTGCCTGACATCCTTATCCTTGAGAGACACTCCCTCAACGCACCCTTGTCGATTGCCATCCCGAGAACGAGGCACCTCAATACCCTCAAGTCTGGCTTGAAGCCTTTTCTTGTGGCAATTGCTGCAAGCCTGTCAGCTTTGACAAGGAGCTGGTGGAGGCCATCCGGTAACTGCCCAAAGATGACCGTGAGTCCGTCCATTTGTTCAAGAAGATAGAGCATCTCGGAACCCTTTTCGTGCCTGAGTATCTTTTCAAACTCCTGCGCTGTCCTCTCGTTCTTGGCTGTGGCGAGCAGGCCAGTCTTTATGGCATCTACCGCGAGACGCTTTGTCTCTTTTTCAAGTGTGAAATTCAATATTTTTGAATAGTATGCGGCCCTCAAAATCCTGGTCGGGTCCTCTACAAAAGAGAGATTATGTAAAACCCTGACCTTCTTTGTTGCTATGTCGTCAAATCCTCCGCAATAATCAAGGATTTTGTCCTTGTTTGGGCCATTGAGCGAGAGGGCGAGGGCGTTTATTGTAAAATCCCTTCTCATCAGATCTTCCCTGATTGAGCTCTGGATTACGTTCGGGTATGCACCAGGTTCGGTGTAGTATTCTGCCCTTGCCGTGGCGAAATCATACTGTATCCCATCCAGGAGCATTCTTGCTGTACCGAACCTTTCGTGCGTTGTTATTTTTCCACCCAATTCCTCTGCGGCTGATTTGGCAAGATTGACTGCATCACCCTCTACAAGGATGTCCAGATCGGTAGGTTCTTTATCCATGATACTGTCCCTTACGGCACCACCAACGAGATAGAGGTTGTGACCCAGCTCATTGGCTATCCTCACAAACACGTCTATTTTTTCTTGAATGTCGGCTGGCACCTTCTGCTGGAGTTCTCTAGTTTGGGTTTTGTCGATAAATGTCGGCGAAGGGAATGGCCCGATGTCTTGCCCCCTGTGCCAGAAAGAGGCCTTGAGGACGTCCGAACGGGTCACAATGCCTACAACCCTTCCACCCGAGACAACCGGGAGCCTTCCGAGTGATTTCTTCATCATGAGCCTTCTGGCTTCAACGATGGAAGCACCTGCATCTATTGTAACAACATTTGTCGTCATGTAGCGTTTGACCGGTCTGTGCTGGTATTCGTCGGGGACCCTGTCCAGATCACGCCTTGTGATGATCCCTATCAGCCTGTCTTCATTGACGACAGGCAGTCCACCGTGACCAAACCTTTGCACCTGTTTTAGTGCTTCACTTACCGGCACCTCGGGGCCAACGGTTTTGACCGGCGAGCTCATGATCGAAGTGATTGTTGGTGGCGGCACAATTTCTTCTTCGCAGACTTTTCTGATTCTGTAGAATGCAAGTTTTGGGTCGAGTTCGCCCTTTATTTTTGCGGCCGATGCAGTTTTGTGGCCACCTCCGCCAAAGTGGCTCAATACCTTTGCGGAGTCAACCAGCCTGTCATCAAGAGACCTGCCCACAAAATATGTGTTTCCGGTCATGGAACAGGCCGTAAATATTGCATCTGCCTCAACCAGGTCAAAGAGCTTGTGTGTTATGAATGCGAGATTTTCCACATAATCTTTGTATTTGACACATGAAATGGCGATAAGAATGCCACCCATCGGAACAACTTCAATATTGTCCAGGAACTGCTTGAGTATGTCTTTTCCTCGCTGATCCAGCGCAGTGGAGAGAAATCTCCTGACGACCTGGAGGCTTGCACCAAGCGACAGCAGATATGCTGCAACTTCAAGGTCCTGTGGGGTTGTTGTCGGGGATATGAGGTTGGCTGTGTCTTCATAAACACCTGTCAGCATGACGGTTGCTTCCTGGGGTGAAATATAAACTTTTCTAAGTTTGAGAAGGGGCAGGAGCATTGTAGTGGTTGATCCGACCTCTTTTTGTACGAGCCTGCAATTGATGTGTCCCCTTGAGGCTGTGTGGTGGTCAAAAATTACGCAACGCTGGAGATTTTTGAAACTTGTCATAAAATCCCAGACTTTTTTTGAAGGCCTGGTGTCAACAATGAAAAGTTCCCTTATTGAGTCAGGATCATACTCCTCAAAGTCCTCGAGCCTTATAAAGTCCTTGTAGATACCAAGAAACATCTGTACGGGTCTTTCAACTCCGGAAATTTTTACAGGGACCACCCCAGGATACAGCTTTGATATGCAAAGGGAGGCCGCCAGAGCATCGAAGTCTATGGATGACAGGCATGTGACGATTCTGGATGTTGTTTTTTTGGCCATCAATGCGAGATTACACTCACGCCTTCTAGCTGTCAATTACTTGAACAAACTTTGCCATCAGATATATTGTTTGCAGAAAGGACCGGACATGAGAATACTTGCAAAAGACGCAGTCAACCATATTGGCGAAGAAATAACGCTTGAAGGCTGGATACACAATCTCAGGGAACTCCCCGAATTCAGCTTTATTGTTTTGAGGGACAGAACGGGCACCGTACAGGGGATCCTTGAAAAGCCAGATTTTGAGGTCCCACAGATTGGCAATGAATATGTGATAAGGATGAAGGGCAATTGTGTAAAATCCGAAATCGCAAAGGCAGGTTTTGAGATAAAAATAACAGGAATCGAAGTTCTCTCAAAAGTTGTTGATGAATTGCCAACGCAGATAAACAAGAAAAATCCTGTGGAGCACCTGGACAGGCTCCTTGATTACAGGTATTTTTCGCTCAGGCACCCAAAACTCGCCGCAGTTTTTAAAGTGCAATCCTGCATATCAAGAGGGTTCAGGGAATATCTTTCTTCCCAGGAATTTACCGAAATACATACACCAAAGATCGTTGCCTCCGGAACTGAAGGTGGCGCAAACCTCTTCAAGGTGGACTATTTTGGCCGCCCTGCCTATCTGGCCCAGTCTCCGCAATTTTACAAGCAGATGATGGTTGGTGTGTTCGAAAGGGTTTTTGAGGTTGCGCCGGTCTTCAGGGCAGAACCGCACAACACCAGCAGACACGTCAACGAATACACGTCCCTTGATTTCGAGATGGGCTACATCAAGGACGAGAATGACATAATGGACATGGAAGAGGCAGTTCTCCAGTATGTTGTTGGTCTGGTCAATGAAACATGCCAGGCTGAACTGGAACTGCTTGGTGCCAAAGTTTCAATCCCCACAAAAATCCCGAGGATGAGGATGACAGAGGTACATGAAATCCTTGAAAAGAAGTACAAAATAAAATATCCACAAGGATTTGACATTGACCCCGAGGGCGAAAGGGCCATTTGCGAGTATGTCCAGAAAGAAGCTGGCTCGGAGTTTGTCTTTATTGATGGTTACCCGATTGAGGCGAGGCCAATGTACACAATGCCTGACCTGGAGCACCCCGGTGACACAAGAGGGTTTGACCTCATCTACAGGGGCATGGAAATAACAACTGGCGGACAGAGGATACACGGGTTTGACATGCTGGTGGACAATATCCGCAAATTCAAGTGCAATCCGGACGACTTCACTTTCTATACCGATGTGTTCAAATATGGCATGCCGCCACATGGAGGACTGGCAATCGGACTTGAGAGGATAACCTGCCAGATGCTCGGACTGAAAAACATAAGAGAGGGGACGCTCTTCCCGAGGGATCTGGACAGGCTTACACCTTAATGCCATCTTTCTGTTTTTTGACAATCGGTTGTCAAATGAATGTTTCTGATTCGGAGTTCTATTCGAATATCCTGCTTGAGTCAGGGTTTGTTGAGGTCCCGGAGGAAGAAGCTGACATAGTGTTCATAAACACCTGTGCAGTCAGGGAAGGCTCTGTCCACAAGCTGGATTCGAAGCTCGGTGAACTCTACAAGAGGAAAAGGCAGACAGGCCTTCCAAAGATAGGTGTTGTCGGGTGCGTTCCGGCCATAGACCTGAAGAGTTTCAAAAAAAGACACAAGCAGGTTGATTTCGTCCTGGGTACATACCATGACAGGGAATCAATGCAGGGTGCCCTTGAAGAGGCCTTGGGATTTGAACTCAAACACGGTGTTTCACCAAGGGCGTCTTCGGTTTCGGTGTTTGTGCCCATAACGACTGGTTGCGACAGCTTCTGCACCTACTGCATTGTCCCGTATACAAGGGGCAGGCTTGTTTCCAGAGGGGTCGAGGAAATACTCTCCGAGGCCCGATCCTACATAGAATCTGGTGCCAGAGAGATAGTGCTCCTTGGCCAGAATGTGAATGCCTATGGCCTGGACAGGGGGGAAAAAGACGCCTTTGTTGATTTGGTACAGAAAGTCTCCGAATTGCCGGGCGTTCTCAGGGTCAGGTTTATAACCTCCCATCCAAAGGACATGAATGAGGAGATTTTGCTGAAATTGAGAGAGATAAAAAACCTTGCATGGTTTTTTCATCTCCCCATACAAGCCGGCTCGGATGAAGTCCTCTCAAGAATGAACAGGCGATATACAGTAGAAGATTACAAAAAACTTGTAGCAAACGTCAGAAAAATATTCCCAGGGGCTGGTGTTACAACCGATGTTATTGTCGGTTTCCCTGGTGAGACTGAAGAACAATTCGAGCAGACGATGGCGCTTTTCAGGGAACTCCGCTTTGAGCAGGCCTACATGGCAATGTACTCGCAAAGGCCAAAGACCCCTGCGGCCAATTTCTCCGACCAGGTTGACAGGGAGGAATTGCACCGAAGGGTGAGTGCCATTGTGGAGCAGCAAAAGAGGATTGCCGAACAGGTTGGTGCAGACTATGTCGGCAGGGTCCTGAGTGTGCTGGTTGAAAATGTTGAAGACGAGTATTCTTTTGGACTCTCTGAGACCGGCAGGCTTGTCAAGATAAAGGGCCAGCATGAAAAAGGAACTATCGTAAAAGTGAAAATAAGCAAGCCTGGGATGAGGAGTCTTGAAGGAGAACCTGTCCAATGAATCCGGCGACCTATTTGTCAAAATGCGAGAGTGAGCTTTCCAGTCATTTTGCCAGGATTGACAGCATGGCTGACAGGAGACTCATGGGGGTTGTTGAAGCCTACAGAAAAGTCGGCCTCACAAATTCCGATCTGTGTGGTTCAACCGGCTATGGGCTTGGGGATCCTTCAAGAGACAAACTTGAAGAGGTTTACTCAATGGTATTTGGTGGTGAGTCCGCACTTGTGAGGCCCCAGATTGCCAGTGGAACCCATGCCCTCGCGTGCGTCCTGTTTGGCCTGTCGAGGCCTGGAGACAGGATCGTTTCGATAACAGGTACCCCTTACGAGACTTTGCAGGAAGTAATTGGCATAAGGCAGTCTGTTGGTTCGCTTTCAGAGTTTGGTGTTTCCTACGCCCAAACGGACTGGCGGGCTGATGGGCCAAAAGATTTTGATTTATTGGTCCCGCCAACAAAAATCATCATGATACAGCGCTCGCCTGGATACAAAACAGGGCGACCGGTAATGATAGACAGCATTCGTGAATGGGTGGAAGTCATCAGAAAAGCCGGTAGTGGAGCGGCCATAATGGTGGACAACTGCTATTGTGAATTTTGCTCCGAGAAGGAACCATGCCATGCTGGTGCCGATCTTTCGGTTGGCTCGCTGATAAAAAACCCGGGTGGCGGGTTGGCTTTTACGGGCGGATATATTGTTGGGAAAAGCAACCTTGTTTCCAGAATTGCCACCAGGGTCACGGCACCGGGCATTGGGGCCGAGGTCGGGGCAACGTGGGGTTTCATGCTGGATGCTTTCAGGGGGCTTTTTGCTGCCCCTTCGCTTTCATCCTCTGCGCTCAAGGGATCGCTTTTGTGGGCCAAATGTTTTGCCAGTCTTGGTTTTGAGGTGAACCCAAAACATGATGAAGAGCACGCAGATGTTGTGGTTTCAATAAAGCTCGACTCAAGGGAACTCTTCATGGCTTTTGGGAAGGCCATCCAGGAAGTATCACCGATTGCTTCAGGTGCAACACCCGTCCCGTTTGATCAGGGTGGGTATGACGCACCAGTCATGCTGGCAGGTGGAGGGTTCATATCCGGAGGTACATCAGACCTTTCCTGTGACGGCCTTGATAAACCCCCTTACTGGGTTTACGTTCAGGGAGGAGCCAACATGAACCACATAAGGCTGGGTATTTTGAATGTTCTTTCTTCTTTTGAAAGGATGGGATTTTTTGGCGCATAGGCTCACGGTCAGGACACCCAGGAGAAACGCCTTTGTCGACATAACAAGGCTTGTCCAGGATTTTGTCTCGTCGTCCGGTTTCATTGACTGTACAGTCAGTATTTTTTGTCCCCACACAACATGTGCCGTGACTATCAATGAAAACTCTGATCCAGACGTTGTTTCTGACGCACTCACCTTTCTCTCCACAATGATACCAAAAAATGGCAGTTTTTCTCATTCCGAAGGCAACTCTGACGCGCACATAAAAACGATGCTCTTTGGCAATTCAGTCAGCGTTTTTGTTGAAAATGGCGAGCTTTTATTGGGAACATGGCAGGCAATATATCTGGCCGAGTTTGACGGGCCGAGGGAAAGGCAAATATGGCTGAAAATAACAAAGTAGTGCTTGGCATACTCTCTGCCTGTTCCCCCCAGTATGTTTTTGTAGGGAAAGGCAAAAAAGTCCTTTCAAGCATGGAAATAAGCTATTCCAATGGCGGCAACAAAACCTTGCCTGCCGTTACCTCGTGCCTCGAACAGGCAAAAATGACAATACAGGATGTCGATTTCTTCCTTGCGCTTTCAGGCCCCGGGAGTTTGACCGGGATAAGGACCGGTCTTTCGCCAATAAGGGCCTGGGGCTATGCATTGAACAAGCCGGTGATGGCACTTCCAACATGTGATGCCATGACCCATGGAATAATGAGGCCCGTCGTGGCAATTGTCCCCTCAAGGACAAATGAATACTGGGTGCAGACGTTTACGGACAATATGAGTGAAGTGCCGATGATTATCAATGCGACTTCTCTTGACTCCTACGACATCGAGGGATACACATGGGTGTCCTGCAAGGAACTTTCACCGACTAATGCAAGCTTTGTGTTGTCCTCCCCGAAACCTGAGCAGGCTCTTGAGCTTTCTATGGAAACACAGGCCCAGTCATGGATGAGGGCATTGCCAAAATACCTTTTCGAGATGGAAGCATGATAGATATAAGAAGGGCCAAGCCGCTTGATTTTGAGAAGGTCTATGAGATTGAATGCCTTGTAAAGAAGCAGCCGTGGGGAATGCTCGATTTTTATGATGATTTCATCAATAATCCCAGATCCATCTGGTATATTGCAGAAAAAGACGGGAAAATAATTGGTTTTGGCGGTATGTGGAGAGGCGTGGACGAGTTCCATATTGTCAACCTGGCAGTAACCAATTCTGAGCGTGGGAAAGGATATGGTAAAGAACTTGTAAAAAAAATGCTTGAAGACGCCATGTCCGAAAAACCAAATATGGTCTTGCTTGAGGTCAGGGCGAGTAATGCTGTTGCGAAAGGTCTTTACATCCAGTTTGGTTTCAGGGAGCTTTATGTGAGAAAAAATTACTACCAGGAAGATGGCGAGGATGGAATTATCATGGTACTGGAGAGCAAATGATATCGTTAGGGATTGAAACGTCTTGTGATGACACCTCTGTCGGAATTGTGGACCAGTCTGGCAAGATTCTTGCGCAGATAAGGGCCTCACAGGACAGGGTACATCAAGTCTGGGGCGGAATAGTACCAGAACTTGCCTCGAGAGCCCACCTTGAGAACATCCTCCCAGTTGTTGACATGGCTTTCAGGGAATCAATGGTTCGCCCTGATGATATTGACTTTATCACTTGTGCTTATGGTCCTGGCCTTGTAGGGAGCCTTCTGGTCGGAATAGAGACAGCGAAAGCGCTCTCGCTGGCATGGAACAAACCCCTTATTGGTGTGAATCATCTTAGGGGTCACCTGGCTGCTGTAATGCTTGCGTGTCCAGAAATGGCGATGCCATCGCTTGGTCTCCTTGTTTCTGGAGGACATTCAGAGGTCATTTACGTTGAACCGGATTTCACTGTTAAAATGCTTGGAGAAACCAGGGATGATGCAGCTGGTGAAACACTCGACAAGTTCGGAAGGGTGCTTGGTCTTGCGTATCCGGCCGGCCCTGAAATAGACAGGATGACCTTTATTGGCGACCAGAATGCCATACAGTTTCCTGTGACAAAACTGAAAGATGGGAGTATGGATTTCAGCTTTTCAGGACTCAAGACTGCGGGGGTGAGGGCCATAGAGAAACACCCTGAAATGTCAAAAGAAGATATGGCCTCGTCCTTTATGAAGGCTGTTGTTGACCAGCTGCTTGACAGGCTGCTCCTGGCAATCGAAAAAACAGATGCCAAATCAATATTTATAGTTGGAGGCGTTGCTTCAAGCGCATACCTCAAGGAGCGTGTGACCAAACTTGGTGACTCAGTCGGACTTCCGGTTTTTGTTCCCCCACCCTCCCTTTGCACTGATAACGGATCAATGATAGCCTATTGCGGGTTTCTCTATCAACAGTTCGGGAGAAAATCCGGGCTCGATCTCCAGCCACAATCCAGATTGCCGATCACAGCCATGTGATTCGTTGACAAGTTAAATCCTAAGGTTAAAATGATTTTGACCAAGGAGGTTAAATGAGTAATCAAGTGCCGCCAAACAAGAAGAAAATTCTGGTTATAGACGATGAACACAGGATCGTCGAGACCATAACATACAACCTGAGAGCTGAAGGCTATACGGTTTTTACAGCTGCAACAGCTGAAGAAGGTCTTGAACAACTCAGGAGGAGACAGCCTGATCTGGTTGTCCTTGACCTCATGCTCCCTGGAATGAGTGGCACCGATTTTTTACGCATAATACGTCAGGAGTCACAGGTCCCTGTTATCATTCTTACTGCAAAAACATCTGAAATAGACAAGGTTGTCAACCTGAAGATGGGTTCCGATGACTACATGACAAAACCATACTCGTTTGCCGAACTTCTTGCGAGGATCGAGGCCCTGCTCAGGCGTACCAACCAGGCCCCAAAAATCGCCGAGGAGAGGGCACCAGAAGAGATCAGAGTTGGTGACCTCTACATGAACTACTCGAAGAGGGAATGTGTCATAAACGGCAAACCGGTCAACCTTGGCTATAAAGAATTCGAGATATTGTGGTTCCTTGCAAGCAATCCAGACAAAGTTTTCAGAAGAGACGACATTATGAGCAAGGTCTGGGGTATAGAGGGTATTCCGCTTGATACAAAGACGGTTGACGTGCATATCCGCTGGATCCGCAAGAAAATCGAGCCGGAGCCAGAGAACCCAAAATACATAGAAACTGTGAGGGGCGTGGGCTACAAATTCTCCACGCACAAGGCATCTGAAAATTGAACCTTTGGGTTAGGCTATTTCTAACCTTCCTCATTTGCCTTTCACTGACCCTCTCGATGTTGGGGGTCTTTTTTGCGTTGACCTTCAGGGACTACTACGAAACAGAGCTTTTCAATAGAATGCTTTTCCAGGCTGATGTCCTGGAGCCTCGCCTGAAGTCGTTTATCTTGAGTGGGGACCCTTTTGGGGTCAATGATTTTCTCAAGGAAGAATCGAATAAATTCCCTTTGCTTGGTCTTTCCCTGCTGGATTCAAATGGAAAAATCATATCATCAACATGGGGGCAGAAAGGTGATGACTGGTCTGCTTTTCCAGAGGTTGCCTCTGTATTGAAAAGGGAAAACGGTTTCAACATCAGGACCTTTGATTTCGAAAAACAGGCCTTTGTTGCAACCCCTATTGTGTCTGACCAGGAAATTGTTGGGATAATTGTCATGAGAAGCTCTATGGAGCCGGTTAGTGCTGGCACCAGCCAGGTTATAAGATTCATTATTGGCACATTCCTCATAGCCCTGCTTGCGGGAGTCCTCATGGTTTATTCGTCGGTGCGAATACAGACACAGCCGTTGCAAAGTCTCATTGAATCTGCAAGGAACATAAGCCTTGGGAATCTTGATGAAACATTTGAGTCCAGGTCGAGTGATGAAGTCGGACAGCTTGGAAGAGTACTTCAGATAATGGTGACAAGACTCAAGAGCGCCCTCAGGGAAGCAGGTGAGGAGCGGAGCCGCTTTCAGGCGATTTTTTCAAACATGGTCGACGGTCTTTTGCTGATTGACAGCAATGGCAAGATTTTGCTTGCCAACAACTCCTTTCTCACCATTTTTGGTGTTTCCTTCAAAGACATAATTGGCTTGCAGATTGACAACTCCGTCTTGCCACTCCAGCTCTCTGCGATCATCCTCAGGGGTGAGGATGGGGTCGATTCAGAGATGATGCTGGAAAAACCAACTAAAAGGGCCCTCAGGATAAGGACTGCAACCATCGAACAGGATGGCTATGCCATAGGTACCCTTTCGATCTGTGAAGATACTACACGCATGAAACTGCTGGAATCATCAGAGCAGGAATTTGTCCAGTATATAAGTCATGAGTTGAAAACTCCTCTTGCATCTCTTTCGGCAAGCATTGAGACCATCACCACAAAGGCAAAGCACGACCCGGAGGCTCAGGCCAAGTTCCTGAGCAACATGGGTGAAGACGTCCACAGGCTTACCGATCTTGTAAATTCAATTCTTACTTATCAGCGAATCAGGGACACTGGCGAACAGATGTTCAAATTCGGGGCAGTTGAGATGGTTCTGGATGTTCATGGCAGGTTTCTGGCCTATGCGAACAAAAGAAAAATACACTTTGATTTTGAGGTCCCCGACGACGAGGTGTACGTTATTGCCAATAAAGACAGAATAATACAGGTTTTGATTAACTTTATCGATAATGCGATAAGGTTTACTCCAGAAGGGGGCAAGGTCATTGTCGGTATTGAGGACACACCTGATTCAAGAAGAGTTAAGTTCTATGTTTCAGATACCGGGATAGGAATCCCGAAAGAATACATCGGAAGAATTGGAGAAAGGTTTATTAAGATCCCCAGGAAAGACCATAGATTTGACACCCAGGTGGGACTTGGAGTCTCTATATGCAAGGAAATCTTGAGGCGTCACGGGAGTCCGCTTGAGGTAGTATCTGAGGAAGGCAAAGGCACGACCTTTAGCTTCTACCTCAAGAGGGCAACTCAGTCAAACTCGAGGGAAAAATCTGCAGATTTGACGGAGTGAGTCAAAAAGCCCATCGAAATCACATCAACCCCTGATTCGGCATAATCTCTTGCATTTTGCGGTGTTATCTTGCCGGAGGCTTCAAGGATAACGTGGGGCGGTTTCATCCTGACGATCTCTTTTATCTGGTCCGGAGTCATGTTGTCCAGCATGATGATGTCTGCTCCAGCACCAAAGGCCTCTTTTGCCTCGCTTGCGCAGGTGACCTCGACCTCTACCTTCATGACGTGGGAAACTTTCGATTTTGCGAGCAAAACTGCTTTTGAAACGGACCCTACGGCTCTAATGTGGTTGTCTTTTATGAGTACAAGCGAAGATAAATCCATTCGGTGATTTGTGCCGCCACCCACTCTCACCGCATGTCTCTGGATTTCTCTTAGTAAGGGCAGGGTTTTCCTTGTGTCTGTAACATGGCAGCCTGTCCCTTCGATGCTTTCTACGACCGCCCTTGTTTGAGTGGCTATTCCTGACATGTGGTTCAGGAAATTCAGGGCCACCCTTTCGGCCATCAGCATGCCCCTTGTCGGACCAAATATCCTTGCGGCCGTTTCGCCGGGTTTTATCAAAGTTCCTTCCTTGATGTGAAAATCACACTGTATGAGTGGGTCGACCTCTTCAAAGGCCACCGTGAAGAGGTCTTCTCCGCAGAGGACGCATTCCGATTTGCACAAGAGCCTTGCGCCGATCATGTCGTCTTCTGGAATCATGATGGACGAAGTGATGTCGCCCCAGGCAAGGTCTTCCGCAAGCGCCTTTCTTACGAGGTTTCTTATAGTCAGCTGTTCCATGAATAGCCGTCCTTTTTGTTTGTTCCGACCTCAATCTCAAGGTGTTTCCCGTCAAGTTTTGCCTTTGTATGAACCCTCAGACTACCCCATATCGCATCTTTGGCCTGGTAATCGGTCCTCATGTGGCTTCCCCTCGATTCCTTTCTCTCCAGGGAAGACATTGTGATGATGGATGTGACAGTGTACATGTTCGCAAGCTCAAGGGACCCAAGGGAAGCCGATTCCGGAACAATCAGCGTACCCTGCCTCAACTTTGACAGGTGTCGCTCCATCTTCTTCTCTTCCCTTACCAGTCCGATGTTTTCCCAGTTCTCGAGCCTCAGTTCCGAGCGGGTGTAGGGTTCCCTGTCGTACTGCGGTTTGAACGGTCTCTCTGGCGGGCCAGCTTTTCTTGAGTCTTCGAGTACTGATTTGGCGCCAAGGGAGCCAGTTACCAGCGCTTCCGGGATTGAGTTTGATGCCAGCCTGTTTGCTCCGTGCATCCCGTTTGATCCGGCTTCGCCGCAGGCATAAAGCCCTTTTAGAGAGGTCCTGCAGGAAAGGTCCGTTTCAATGCCACCCATCATGTAGTGGGCGCCAGGTGAAACAGGGATGGGCTGCTGCGTTGGGTCAAATCCTGCCTTGAGGCATTGAGAATAAACGGTTGGAAATCTTTTTTGAAAAAACCCTCTCTCAAACTTGGTTGTGTCCAGATAAACCCAGGGTGAACCGGAAAGTTTCATCTCGTTGAAGCAGGCCCTCGATACGATGTCCCTTGGTGCCAGCTCTGCCTTTTCGTGGTATCTGGGCATGAATCTTTCCTGCTTGTCATTCAAAAGAAATGCGCCCTCGCCACGTATTGCTTCGGTCACCAGAAATGATTGCCCCTGTATCGCAAAGCACACTGTCGGATGGAACTGCACAAACTCCATATCAACAAGCGTTGCCCCTGCTCGAAGGGCCATTGCCATCCCATCACCTGTGGCCACCCGCGGGTTGCTTGTGTAAAAATAGAGCTGGCCGGACCCACCAGTTGCAATGATTACGTTCGGTGCCGAGAACATGACATCGTTGTCCTCTATGATTGCAGAAACTCCGGCCACTTCACCGTTGTCGTCCTGGAGAATATCAACAACGAACGCCTCTTCAAAAATGGTTGCCTGCGAGCCAGTCTTGAGCTGGTCGACCATTGTCTGGGAGATCATTTTTCCAGTCTGGTCCCCGCCGGCGTGGATTATCCTTCTCACCGAGTGGAAGGCCTCCCTGCCAAGTATGAAATGGCCCTCATTGTCGAGGTCAAACGGGACACCCATCTGGTTCAGTTCCTCTATGATAAGGGGCGTTTGTTCCTCTATCATCTTGACGGCGCTTTCACGGCAGAGGCCGTCCCCGGCTTTTATGGTGTCTGATTTCCACAGCTCGAGGGAGTCGCCTTCACCAAGGGAAGCTGCAAGGCCGCCCTGTGCGTAGAAGGAGTTTGAATCAACCAACCTTTCCTTGGTTATCAGTGCCACCCTCATTTCTCTTGAGAGCCTCATGGTGGCTATTACACCAGCTATTCCGGACCCGACAACGATTGCATCAAACTCCCAGTTTTCCTTTGCTGAAGAGCCTGCTATGTACCTGGGAATTTTAACCATGCATCCTCTCGATGGCTGTTCTTGCCCTGTCTGCTATTTCCTTGTTGACTGTTATCACATGCTTCTCTTCCCGCAGTGATTCCAGGAGTTTCTCCAGCGTTGTTTTTTTCATGTTTGGGCAGGTGATGTTCTTTGTGGCAAGTACAAATCTCTCACCGGGGAACATTTTTTCAAGTCTCTGCTTCATTCCGGTTTCTGTGGCGATTATGAAGCACCTTCCGGGGTTCTCTTTTACATAGGTTATCATACCTGATGTTCCACAGACGTGATCAGAGAGCTCCCTTACTTTTGGGTTTGATTCGGGGTGCGAAACAAGGAGCGCATCTGGATGGTAGGCCTTTGTTGTTCTAACCTGGTCTGCATCCATGAGCCAGTGGATTGGGCAATATCCGTTAAAAATATGGAGAGTTTTCTTTGTTTTTGAGGCAATCCATGATCCGAGCCCCTGGTCCGGGATGAATATTATTTCGTCAGAGTCAGTTTTTTCAACGATTTTCAAAGCGTTTGCCGATGTACAGATGACATCGGAGAGTGCCTTGACTTCAATGGGCGAATTGATGTAGCAGACAACCTTTGCTTTTGGGTATTTTTTCTTCATCTCCACAACATCTTCCGGAGTTATCATATTCGCAAGGGGGCAACCGGCCTCCTCGACCGCGATCATGATTTTCTTCTCCGGTGAAAGCACCGATGCTGTTTCAGCCATGAATTTTACGGCACAAAACATGATTTTCTTGCTGCCAGATTCCATGGCTTTTTTTGACAGGTCAAGCGAATCACCTACATAATCGGCAATTTCCTGAATTTCCATCGGCTGGTAGCTGTGGGCAAGTATGAAAATGCCCTTTTCTTTGGCAATCTTGCGGATTTCGCTTTGGAGGGTGCTGGTGTCCATTGACTCGAATTTAATACATTTGAGCTGATTTTCAACAGTCTTGAAAGGCAATGTTTATAAAAATATACTTCTCATGAAGTGGAAGACAGAATAATCGACCCCAATATTGCCCAGGAAGATTCGGACGAGGTATCATTAAGGCCGTCCAGGCTTTCCCAATTCATCGGGCAGGAGAGGGTCAAGAAGAACCTCCAGACTTTCCTTGAGGCCGCCAAAACCAGAGACCCGAAAAAACTTGGCAAGGGCGAGGGCATACTTGATCATATTCTTTTTTATGGCCCGCCGGGCCTTGGAAAAACAACCCTTGCTGTCATCGTGGCTTCTGAACTTGGCGTCTCGCTCAAGAGGACCACTGGCAAGGCGCTGGAGAGGGCCGGCGATGTGGCTGCCATCCTGACGGGCTTGTCAGAGGGCGACATACTTTTTGTGGACGAAATCCACAGAATGAACCCCCAGATTGAAGAAACATTTTATTCTGCCATGGAAGATTTCAGGTTTGACATTGTCCTTGGCAAAGGCCCCTCTGCCAGAACAATAACCCTTCCATTAAACAGATTTACGCTCATTGGTGCCACAACCAGAATAAGCCTCCTGAGCTCCCCTTTAAGGGACAGATTTGGCATCATCGAGAGACTTGAGTATTACAACCCCCCAGAGCTGGCAGAAGTCGCAAAAAGGGCCTCAAAGGCCCTTGGTGTTGAAATTGACAGGGAGCTCGCCCATCTTCTGGCCAAGAGGGCAAGGGGAACACCGAGGATTGTGCTGAGGCTTCTCAGGAGGGCCAGAGACTTCGCTGTTGTTTCAGGAACAAACGTTATCGGCAAGGAAGTATTGCTTGAGACATTCAAGGCCCTTGAAGTCAACGACTATGGCCTGGACAAGATGGACAGGAGACTCCTTGAAACGATCATAGAGCGTTTTTCTGGCGGGCCGGTCGGGCTGGAAACGATGGCCGCCATTCTTGGGGAAGACAGGGATTCGGTAGAGGATGTCATAGAACCATATCTGCTCCAGGAGGGCATGATCGAAAGGACGCCAAGGGGAAGAGTGGTTCTGGAAAAGGGTTATGTAGCCTGCGGACTCAAGCCAAGAGTCAAAAATGATTTCCTCTTCTAGCATATTGCTCCATTGCTGTTGTGGCCCCTGCGCCACTGCCTCGATTGGCCGTTTTGTACAGCTTGGCTACAAGGTTGTGCCATATTTTTTCAATCCAAACATTGAACCTGCAGACGAGCGAAAAAGAAGACTCGATGCCTTTCTGGCTGTTTGCCAGTCAAAGATGCTCACTCCAATAGTTGAAGATGATCCGGATTATTCCCACAAACGTGGTTTGGACAGGTGTTTTTCCTGCTATTCCATCAGGCTTGAAAAGACAAAACTGGCAGCGCAAAAAATTGGACTGGAATTTTTCTCGACATCCCTGCTCATTTCCCCGTACCAGAAGCATGAACTGATAAGACAGGCTGGATCGGGATTTGAAGGTTTTGTTTATGAGGATTTGAGGCCATTTTACAAAGATTCGCAACAACAGGCCAAAGAACTTGGAATTTACAGACAGAAATACTGTGCCTGCCTGGAGAGCCTTGAAGAATCAAAATGGCTTGCCAAAAGAAAATCGGAGATGAAAAGGCAAAAATCTGGCCCTACCGAGGAGTGGATTCCCCGCTGGCTTGTGAAATGAGCCACTCCTGAAAGGCCCTTAGGGCTTTCCCGCGGTGAGATATCCTGTCTTTTTCTTCAGGCGAAATTTCAGCAGTCGTTTTTTCCCCGTCAAAAAGAAATATCGGATCGTAGCCGAAACCGTTTGACCCTTTTGGTGTGGTGGCAATTTCGCCTTTCAGCTCTCCTGTGAATGTGTGAGTGCCATTCTGGTTGGTATAGGAGGCCACGCAGACAAATTTTGCTTTTCTGTTTGCCACGCCTTCCATTTCCTTCAGGACCCTTATATTATTTGCTTCCGGGCCACCAGCGTATCTGGCCGAATATATGCCTGGTCTTCCATCCAGTGCATCCACAACGAGGCCTGAATCTTCGGCAAGTGTTGGTATCCCTGTCCGGGCAAATCCAGCCTCGGATTTCAGCCTTGCGTTTTCCTCGAATGTGGAGCCAGTTTCCTCTGGCATCTCGACATTATAATCCGATGCCAGCACAAGCTCCACTTTTGTCAATATTGCCTGCGCTTCCCTCAACTTGCCAGGGTTTGATGTTGCAAAAAGAATTTTCATTGAAGTGGGCCGAGTATCTTTTTTTCGAGCTCGATGATTTCGTTTATGCCTTTTCTCCCGAGTTCCAGCATCTTGTTGAATGTGTCAAACGGGAAAGTCGAGATTTCTGCGGTTGCTTGTACTTCGGCTATTTTTTGTGCCGAATCCATGACAAAGTTCATGTCCACCTGGGCCCTGCTGTCCTCTTCGTAGTTCAGGTCTAGCCTCAGTTCGTTGTCGATTATGCCCAGCGAGACTGCACCGAGATAGTCTTTGATTGGCATTTTTTTGAGTCCGATGTTCCTTAGTGCAAGAACAAGCGAGACAAATCCTCCGACTATCGAGGCGACCCTTGTCCCGCCATCGGCCTGGACTACATCGCAATCAATCGTTATTGAATTTTCCCCCAGCTGCTGCAAATCAACAACAGAGCGCAGTGATCTTCCAATCAGTCTCTGGATTTCCACCGAACGCGAGGCCTTTTTGTTGATGTCCCGCTGGATCCTCTGGGGGGAGCATCTTGGAATCATCGAATATTCTGCCGTGACCCAACCCTGGCCAAGCTCTTTGAGCCAGTTGGGCACCCTTGGTTCCCATGATGCCGTGCAGATGACCTTTGTTTCGCCCCAAACAACAAGCGCCGATCCTTCGGCGTATTTCATGTAGTTTGGTTCAATCTTTACTGGTCTTAACTGGTCGTTGTCTCTGCTGTCTATTCTCATATTGGCTCCTGGAAGAATTCTTTGATGCCAAGCTGTATGCCCTCTGCAAGCTTCTTGACATTTACCTCTTCCCTTATCCAGCTTTCCCCTTTTTTGTTACTCAGAAATAATGGCTCGATGAGGATTGAAGGTATTGATACGATCTCGCGGCATACATAAAAACCGCGTTTTTTGATTCCCCTGTCCTCGAAACCAACCTTGGAGAGGACGTTTTTGTGTATTTTCTCCGCAAGGCGCCTGCCCAGATCGGTATAGTAATAGGTTTCTGTTCCCTGGGCATCAGGGTCCCTCGCAGCATTGAAGTGGATTGAAATAAACATGTCGGCGCCAGAGGAATTCGCAAGATTTGCCCTTCCTTCGAGATCCGGAGTTTTTATGTTTCTCTCCTCTGTTCTGGTGTATATGATGGTGGCCCCCTGGGAAGAAAGCATTTTCCCAAGCTCGAACGCTGTCTGGAGGTTTACCTCGGATTCATAGGTTCCCATCATTCCACTGCATCCGACATCGTATGATCCGTCTTCATTGAAAGTACCGTGGCCGGGGTCAATTATGATAGTTTTTCCATTGAGCCCCGACTTGTTTTTCTCCTTGAGAGTAAAAATGAGCTTGTTTGGGCCCCTTGCCTCACCATAACCTATCTCTTCCGTGGATTTTTTTGTTATCAGGATTGTTACCTTTGGAGGGTTTGCATTGGTCCTTGGATCGAAATCGACAGAGACTTTTTTGGCATCAATTCCGCTTAGCGCGTTTTCCCCAAGTACGCAGTTATTCAGGGTTATCTTTGACCTTCCATCGGAAAGTTCGGTGACATCAAAGTCAGTGAAGAATGAAACCTGGGTTGAAAGGGTTGAACATGCCTTGCTTGTGTCGAGGCATCCCCCAATTTCCAGCTTGTCGATGACTGGGTCGAGATAGATTTTGTTTTGCACTGGCGAGTACATGTATGAGAAGCCAAGCATTGGCGCGACCGGCTCAATCGGAATGTAGAAAGCACTTCCCACAATCCTTGGGGCTGGTGCTATTGTTTTGTAGAATGAATTTTGGCCATCAACGACATGCATGGATGGCTTGAGGTTTGTAAAAGAGAAGACAAAGGGTCTTTTGGGGTCGACACTCATTTCGGCCCTGTTTTCCTTGTCATCCCAGGAGATGATGTAGCCGAGGTGGGAGGCCAGCGCACCAACCGGCACCATGACCTTATTGTCAAGCAGTATTGGCGGGTCGCTTGCATGCACAGGTCTGCCCTGGATCTCGATCCTCATCTGGTTTGATTCAACTTTTTCAAAGATCTCCAGCACCAGCTCGGTTGATGTCGGGTTTAATGGAGAGAGGTGATAATCGCAGGGTTTGTTTAACTGAAAAACAACCAGCACTGTTGGCGGCGAAACCGATTTCTGCTCGACGCCAACCCTAGAAACTAGTGTTGAATCAACAACAATCGGCTCCAGGTTGCCAGTGTAGAGTGAATTGTCCAGAAATAGCTGTATTCTTGGGTTGTCATTGTAACTCTTGATGTTCATCGAGTTTGGCCTGGATGAAATCGGGATTGTAAATTTGAGGACATCGCCGCGTTTTGCCCACTGGATTTCACCAACATCGACCGGTTTGACTGGTTGTGGCTGTGTGTGCCTCTTGGTGTCCTCCGAAGACACCCATCCCGCCTGATTGCCTGAGAGTATCCTGTAGTAAAGCCTGCCACCTTCTCTTTGCGCTACAGATTCGACCTTGCCTTTACCGCCGGCAAAAATCTTTGGGCCGCCACTTCCTGAAGGGAATGATGCCAGTGTCGATTCTTTCTGGAGTTCAACCGTGAGCCCGAGAAGGTTTGCTGGTGGCAGGTCAACAGAGCCGGAAGTTTTTACCTTTGTGCTCGTTACCCATCCCGTTTCTCCCTGCTGGGTTGTCAGGAGATACCATGTTCCACCATCCGAGTTGAGTGCAGAACCAGATATTGTGCATTTGCTTTCCCGTGGGACAACGCCAAGCAGTTTTCCACCCTGGCTTGGGGCAAGCCTGAGCTGTGCTTTTGCTGCCACAATGTCAAACGGGCTTGAAGATGTAGTTTCGACCATTGACCCAAGGACCCAGCCCACGCCGAAATCTCCTTGCACTTTCAACCACATCTTCCCGTTTACGTCAGATTTTTTTGACAGTATTTGCACCACAACCTGGGACTTTGTCGTGTAGACTTTGGCAAAGTTCAGGCCAGCATCTTTCCTGACGTTCACGTTTTTTGATATGATGCCCTTTTGTGTTGAAGTCGATTCTTCAAGTATTGGTGTTGCTGTCTTGGCGAGGTCTGATCTTACCCATGCGTGAGTTCCTGTGGGGAGAACAATCTCGTACCAGATTTTGCCATCCGCATCCTTTGATTTGGCCACAACCGATGGTCTGATGGTTGACGTTGTCCTGTTCACAACGGGGGATTTTGTTGATGGCCCTGATCTCAGGTTTGTAAGTGGATCAATGATGACTGTAAGGTTTTTGACCTCTTCTTTTGTGACCTGGGTGGATTTGATTTCGTCAATCAGCCCTGCGCCGATCCAGCCGAAACGGCCATTTCCCAGCGAAAGCTTGTACCAGTCTTTCCCGTCGTCACCCTTTGTTTTGGCAACAACTGGCAGTTCTGTTTTTGTTTTTATTTGCAAAGCCACGCTCGAAGAGGTGTTTGGGGATGATCTCAAGTTTATAACGCCAGAATTGGGGTCTATAACAGCAACCTGGCCATCAATTTTTTCCTCGGTGCCTGTCCTCTGGACTTTGACCACCCATGATGCCACATAGCCTTTTTTGCCTGGCGAGGCCTCAACTTCAAACCATGCCTTGCCGGACTTGTCTTTTGTTTCGGAAATTACGTTCAGGTCTTTTGGTGGCTGTATTCTTGTGAGTACTTTTGCATCAACCGACGCCGACATCCTTATGTTGGTTGCCTGGTATATCTTGACTATGGTTTTCGACTGGACATAGGGCAGGGAACCAAAAAAGATGCAAAAAGCCAGCAAAAGCAAAATTGTTTTTTTGTTCATATCTCCCTTTGCTTTATTGCCCTGGAGAGTTCTCTTTCGTTGTCTCTCCTGATTATCTGGTCCTTGTGTTCAAACTGTTTTTTGCCGTACGCAATTGCTATCCTTATTTTGACAAAACCCTTGTCGTTGAAATAAATCGAAATGGGCACGCAGGTGTATCCACCCTGGAGTGTTTTTGCCGCGAGCCTCCTGATTTGCAGTTTATGAAGAAGGAGCTTCCTTTTTCTTTTTGGGTTGCTTCCCAGGTGCGACATTGCATATTGCGGGATGTTCATGTCTATGACATAGGCCTGGCCGTTTATTACCTCGACAAATGAATCTTTGAGGTCGCAATGACCCATTCGCAGCGATTTGACTTCATCGCCATTTAACACAATCCCTGCCTCTATTTCATCTTCGAGCTTATACAGGTGCCTTGCTTTGTTGTTTGTGGAAATGGTCCCTGTCTTGATCATTTAGATCAATTCTATCTTTGTTTGGTGGCAAGTCAAGATTTTGCGATTTCTGCTATAATCTGATTGTGCCTTTAGAATATGAACTGATCAATTTGCTGGACGGGGATTGCAGGATAGAACTCACCAAAGTCCTTTCGCAGAAGGATTTTGATTCTGTACTGCGTGTCCCCATGCACTCGATAGTCTCGCTCAACGCTGCAAATGTTTCCCAATACTTCAATTACCCCAAAACAATTCCAGTTGCCTTCAGGAGAAAAAAGACCATAGAGGCCTTTATTGTTGGAGTGCCTGTCGAAAAGTACATTGATGACGAGACTTTTCCTGACCCCGATATTGGCAGAAGAAATACCATATATTCTGCAATCATCGCCTATTCTGATACCAGAACGTACAACAAGCTGGTTGCAGACTACAGAATTTACCTTTCAAAATTCAATGCAACATTTGAATCAAGGCACTTGCGCACCGACTGGGCCAAAGGGTCAGAATTTGAAGTCGTAAAAGTGTTTGACTACTGGAAGATTGACGGTGTTCCGGTTGCCTATTGCAAGCACAGGTTTGCCGAGGGTTCCAAAAAATAGCATATCACTACGCAGCTATAAAACTAAACAGGTTCCAGTATATCATCCATGGGATTACGAGCACGTAAACGAATGTGGCCACGGTATAGAATATTCTGGAAGCCATGCTCCAGTATTTTTTCACCCAAATCATCACAGTGAAATAAACCAATGTGACAGCCATTAACGCGCCAATCATTGGAAGCAGGGCAGTTGCTTTTATGTAAAGTGGTATCCCGAAGCCATAATCTATCATGTTTGTTCCCCAGAAAATAATGGCCACAACAACCAGGAAGCTCACATAAAGCAGTGCTGTAACAAGCTGGCTCCACCTTGCCAGTTTATCGAACTTTGTTTGCTTTGTTTTGTCGAATTTTCTGAACAGGGCACCAAAAATAAAGGAGACTATTGTCGACAAGATGGTAAGAAGGAATATGATTATAAAGACAAGATTTGGTGTCGGGTTTGCTAGCCAGTCGATCCTTTCAAGGGCCTGGCCCCAAATTTGGGCATGGCTGATTTGGTTGTTCCCGTCTGCAACAAATTTTATGTATGAGTCACCAAGTTTCGATTTGAACAAATCTTTTCCTGCAGGAACGTATTCCCAGTCATTGATGCTTATGTAGCCATCTTTGTTATAAGTGAAGTGGTACAGGTCATGAAAGACGAGAATACCCAATTTTGCAAAAGAGTTTTTCTGGACATACCACATGTTCGAGTAATATCCAGTATATCTTGAGGGTTCCTCAACCTTCGCATTTTGTTCATCTTTACTGCTGGTATCATCTTCGCTTGCTGGTGGCCATATTTTTTGCAGTAATTGATTAATAAAGCCATGACATGCATTTGATCCAGCTTCTGTTGCAAAAAGTCCAATTTTTTGTTTTGGCAATATAACGAGACGGCTGCCGACTCCCAACGCTCCACCTTGTTTGTCAAGAACCAGGAATGGTTCTTTGCAGTCATGCTGTGTTACTTCGAATGCCAGCGTATGTTTTGGGTAGAAAACAGCATCTTGCTCAAATGCAATGTTTGTAAATAGACAGGCAGAATCCTCAGAGAAAAATCTCTCCTGCTTGAAAAGATCTGTCAGGAATTTTCCCACATCGCCGGCTGTTGTTACCATTGCATCTGCCGGTGGATCGTTGAAGTAATAGGGATCAAATTCTTTAAATTCATTCTTGGTATCGTAGTAGCCTTCGGATTTCCACTCCCTTGGCTTTGCATAGTTTTTTTGGAGCTCGTCAGGAATCGGTTGCTCAAAGGTGGTATAGCTCATGCCCAATTTTTCAAAAACATTTTTCTTGACGTATTCTTCAAATGGCATTCCAGAAACTTCTTCAATGATAAGGCCGGCAAGCGCTGTTCCATAGTTTGAATAATCATAAAGTTTACCAGATCCCATTATGTGGTTTGGCGGGTTTTGCTTGAAATATTCAGGAAGGGTGGTTATTTTGTCGGCACTTTTTGTGAGTATCGTCGTCAATTTCTTTTCTAGTCCCGGTGTGTGGGTCAGAAGCTGGGCCAGTGTTATATATGGAGTGGGCCTGACTGTTTGCCTGTTTTCTATATATTCATACCCATTTCTGGTTTTGATTACTCTGGCAACAATCCGGGATTCGGTTGGTGATGGAGTGTCTTTGCTCCCTTTTTCTTCCTCAAAGACAATCCATTGGTCTGGAAAATCTTTGTTTATAAATTCTACAATTGTCTGTTTTGATGTTTGTGATGCTGTGGTCTGGATGGCTGCCCCGCCATCTTTTTTTGCAACTTTATTATAAATTTCGAGCAGGTCATGTTTAAAAAATCCTTCCCATTTATCTTCTGTCCCATGTACAATTCTGATCTGGTTTCTTGATGCTCCTGACAAATTTATTTCTGGAGCATTTTCTTTGGATTTATTGTCACTCAGGTACTTCAGAACGAGTTCCCTGGTTTCTGGCTCGATATTGCTGCCGACTGGATAATCAGGAATGATAATGCCAGTCTTTTTGAGGTATTTGTTGATGTCTTCCTGGAGATCGAGTTTATCCTCCTCAGCAAGTTTTATAATGGCAAGAGCAGTAAAAACTTTTGAAACTGAAGCCACTTTGAATATTGTTTTATCAGGATCAACAGGAATATCTTTGTCTACACTTGTGGAACCATAGCCTGCCTTGAATACTATGTCACCATCTTTCACAACACATACCGATGCGGCAGGTTTTGGTTTATTGCCAAGGATTTCTTTGGATTCCCCTTGCGGCACAAACGAAAAATCTGCTATCTGCTTCACGTCATCTTTTGAGAAATTCGGCCAGGTTTTTACCTGCAGCATATTGTCGTTTGCCCAGCTGTAAAACTCATCTCCCATGTTGATGCTGACATAGGATTCTTCCATATATTTGTATATGGTTAAGCCTGAGAGCAAAATCGTGCAGACAACAAGAAAAGGCGTAACAAAATACTTGTATACTTTGAGTTGTGTGTCCATGTTCCCTCCATCTAGAACGTTATTGCTCAATGCTATTGACCCTCTGGAGTTTTTTCAATAGCGGCCAAGGGCACAATCAAAGATGGGAATTACGAAAAACTGCTTAGTAGAATACGCACTAAATAGGCCATTTTTGGTAATGGTTCCCCATTAACATAAAATAAAAAACCGAACAGATAATCTGTTCGGTTTTTTGTAAGTCTGGTTATTTGGCAGGTACTACTTGCCACCCCTGCCCTTTCCTTTTCCGTTTCCACCACGGCACCCACCGCCGCCGCAACCGCCGCCACGCTGGTTGATTGTGGCTGATTTGGCCAGATAGGTTCCGTCATCCTGTTTTGTGCCGTCAAATCTGAGCATGTCGCCAGCTTTGATGTCTTCGAACTTGATCTCTTTGCCATCTTTTGTGATCTTTGCATCGGATGTGAATTTCACGGTGAAATTTCCAAGCTGTGCGTTCCACATCTTTACTGTCAGGGTCGCCTTGTCGGTTGATTCGACCCTTCCACAGAGGCCATTGTACTGGCATGCCGTGACCTGGATGTTTTTGACAAGGTAGGTGTTGTCCTGGAGCTTGTCAGCTTGCCCTTTCACGTTGCCATATTTTGGGACTTCGGAAAGTTTTACCTGCTTTCCGTTCATTGTTATGACCGAATTGCCATCAAACTTTAGGGTGAACTCTCCGGTTCTTCCATTCTGTATCTTCATTGTCTGGGCGCCGGTATCAACCGAATTGATCCTTCCCCAGATTTCCTCTGCTGCGTATGCGTATGCCGCTACTGATATCACCATCAAAACGGCCAGTGTTGTCAATACTATCTTTTTCATTCTTTCCTCCTTTGGTCTTTCTGTTTTGCTTTTTTCTTCCTGTCTGCTATTTCTTATATTGCGTTTTCACCAAAATTGTCAGTGTCGTTTTTTTCTCGTTCTCATCTCCTTTCTACAACTAATACGCCATGGGGGTATATTTTGTTATTTGAGATTGGTTAAAGATTTCCAAACTGGTGAAAGAGGCGCAATTTCATTAGGTGCCCGCGTTTTTTGCTGATATTTTCGCTCCTGCCCGTGAGCGATTTGTTGTTGACATCGCATCTTTGAATGATAAAGTTTACAAAGTATGCAAAATTGGAGAGGTGGCCGAGCGGTTGAAGGCACTCGCCTGCTAAGCGAGTAACTGGTGTAAAACTGGTTCACGAGTTCGAATCTCGTCCTCTCCGCCAGAGGTAATCATGACAGAGAAAATCAGGGTCAGAATAGCCCCGTCACCAACCGGCAAATTACACATTGGCAACGCAAGAACAGGCCTTTTCAACTATCTTTTTGCAAGACACTATGGTGGAACATTCATCCTTAGGATAGACGATACCGATACCGAGCGCTCCACCCCGGAAGCCGAAAAGGCCATTTTTGATGGCCTCAAGTGGCTCGGGATCACATGGGACGAGGGTCCGGATATTGGCGGAAATTATGGCCCATATAAACAAACTGAAAGGTTTGACACATACAAGGATGCGTTGAACAGACTCCTTGAAGATGGCCATGCTTACTATTGTTTTTGTTCCCCGGAAGAGATAGAGCAAAAACGTACTACGGCTGAGAAGGCACACGAGATATACAGGTACGACAACACTTGCCGCACTATTCCCCTCGATGAGGCAAGAAAAAGGATTGCCGCTGGTGAAAGGGCCGTAATAAGGCTCCGAGTTCCAGAGGGTACCGAAGCCAATTTCCATGATCTCATTAGGGGCGACATTGAGGTTGATTCCGAGACTTTCGATGATTTTGTCATTGCAAAGCCTGGCGGGGCACCGCTTTATAACTTTGCAACGGTCATTGATGACCATCTGATGGACATAACCCATATCCTCAGGGGACAGGACCACCTTACAAACACATCAAAACAGATCCTTATTTACAGGGCTCTTGGCTGGGATGTTCCAAAGTTTGGACACTTCTCGCTGATACTGGACACCAACCGCAAAAAACTCTCGAAGAGAGCTGGAGCAGTCTACATTGGAGATTTTCAGGAGCAGGGCTATCTTCCACAGACAGTGGCGAACTTCATCGCCCTGATCGGCTGGTCGCCTGGTGAAAACAAGGAAAAAATGACCATGGAAGAGATGGTGGAGGCTTTCTCGATGGATCATGTTCAAAAGGCCGACGCCGTCTTTGATCCTGAAAAGCTAAAATGGCTTAACGGTGTCTATATAAGGGAAATGCCGCTGGAAAATCTTGTCGAAGCGGTCAAGCCCCATCTTAGAAATGCCGGTTTTGAGGTCGACAATGTTGACCAGGAATGGCTCAAAAAAGTTGTTTTCCTTGAGCAGGAGAGAATGAGGCTGTTCTCCGAGGCTTCGGAGCTGTTTGATTTCTTCTTCAAGGAAATTCCATACGACAAATCGCTGCTCTCTTCAAAAAAGCACTCTGATGACGAACTTGCAAGGGCGCTTGAGCAAACAAGAGAACAGCTTGAAGGAATATCAAACTGGGACAAGGAAGAACTTGAGAACCTTTGCAGGTCGCTTGCCTCCCAGATGGGCTGGCAGGGTGGCGACCTTTTCATGCCGCTCAGGATCGCGGTCACAGGAAAGAAGGCAACACCGCCACTTTTTGAGACCATGGAAGTCCTTGGCAAAGAGCTTAGCTTAAAACGCATTGACAAAGCCATACAGTCGCTTAAAAAGTAAGTGCGGCTGTAGCTCAACGGATAGAGCAACGGCCTACGGAGCCGTAGGTTGCAGGTTCAAGTCCTGTCAGCCGCGCTTGTCATTCATGACGACGCTGCCGCACCTTATGCAACTAGCATTCGATCAGGCCCTTGTTGCTTTTGAAAAAGGCGAGGTGCCGGTTGGTGCAGTGGTGGCAAAAGATGGCGAACCATTGGGCCTCGGCCACAATCTGACTCTCACCCTCAAAGATCCGACAGCGCATGCAGAAATGATGGCCATAAGGGACGCGTCATCAAAGATTGGCGACTGGCGCCTTTCCGGTTGCCAGATTTATGTGACCCTTGAACCCTGTGTCATGTGCGTTGGGGCAATCCTTCTCTCAAGAATAGAAACCATCAATTTCTTGGCCTATGATCCAAAGGATGGTGCCTGCGGAAGCACAAGAAATCTTGCCGTCCAGCCAGTATTCGGGCATTGCGCAAAGGTCGTCAAAATTGATGATGGCGGGCGTTCCTCGGACCTCATCAGGGAATTTTTCAGACTCAGGAGGGAAAACAAATGAACCACACATTCATCAGTGATTTTCAAAAAGGCCAGGAGATCGACGATTATTATGCTGTCGCCAAAAAAACCAAAAGGTCCACAAAAAACGGCAGCTATTTTATTTCACTGACACTCTCGGATCGCACCGGCAGGGTCGACGCCGTCGTCTGGAACGCCACGCTGACAAAATTTGGTGAAGACTACAATGAAAACCAGGTTGTCAGGGTATGTGGCAGGGTCGACGAGTACGACGGCAAAGTCCAGATCGTTGTTGAAAAAATAGGCATAGGCGATGCAACAAGGTACGAAGCCTCGTGGTTCCTTCCCCAGTCGCCTGTTCCTGTTGATGATGTGATGAAGCAGATCCTGTCTCTGGTGGCTTCGGTAAAGGACGAAAAACTCAAGCTCCTTGCGGAATCATTCCTTGGCAGTGAAGATTATTCTCCCAATTTCAGGGTGGCCCCGGGGGCTGTCTATTTACACCACGCCTACCTTGGGGGCCTTGCCGTCCACACGCTTGGGGTAATGAAGATTTGTGACTTCCTGTGCCAGCTATATCCGCTAAATCGCGATCTGCTCATTGTGGCCTCGCTTTTCCATGATGTCGGCAAAATGGTCGAAAACACCTGGGAACTCATCTTCAAAAGGACAATCGAGGGCGAGCTTGTCGGTCACCTCATAATCAGCCGCGACATCCTCAGGGAATTCACAAAGTCTGTGGGAATAGCGACTGAAGTCGCGCTCCACCTTGAACACTGCATCCTCTCGCACCACGGCCAGTACCTGTATGGCTCGCCAAAGCTCCCGATGACAAGGGAGGCCTTTGCGCTCCACGTCGCGGACCTTGCCGATTCAAGGTTTGAGGAGTTCGAAAGGGAGCTGAAAAATATTGCACAGGGTGAGTCCACCGATCCGATAAGGTATCTTGACAACATCAGGCTTTTTAACCTGTGATCCTCCAGAATCCCAGAAAATATGGTGTTCCACCATTCAACATCGTTGTTGTCCACGGTGGGCCAGGTGCCTGTGGTGAAATGGCACCTGTTGCAAGGGGGCTTTCATCTGGTTTTGGCGTGCTGGAACCACTCCAGACCGCAATAACGATAGATGGCCAGGTCAAGGAGCTTGAAGAGGCAATAAGAACCCATGGCAATCCGCCGGTGGCGCTCGTTGGCCATTCGTGGGGCGCATGGCTGGCCTTCATTCTCGCCGCAAAAAACCCTTCGCTGGTTGGGAAACTTGTCCTTGTGGGGAGCGGGCCGTTTGAGGAAAAGTATGCATCAGAAATAATGCCGGCGCGACTTTCCAGACTCCCGGAAAACGAGCGCAACGAACTTGCCCTGCTCCTGAAAAAAATGGAAAGCCAGGGCGAAAAAGACAGCGACGCAATAATGGACAGGGTTGGCGACCTCATTTCAAAATCAGACCATTTCGACCCGTTGCCTCTGGAACCGGAGCCGGTGGAATTCAGGCCGGAAGTCTACCAGAGCGTGTGGCCGGAGGCGTCACGTCTCAGGCAAAGCGGGGAGCTGCTGGAAATGGGCAAAAAAATCACCTGTCCGGTGGTGGCAATCCACGGCGACCACGACCCGCACCCGGCCGACGGTGTGAGGATCCCACTAGAAAAGGTCCTAAAAGATTTCAAGTTTGTCCTGCTGGAAAAATGCGGGCATGACCCATGGCTGGAAAAGCATGCAAGGGAAAAATTCTTTGAGGTGCTAAAAGGGGAGTTGGGCAGCAAAATCTAGGCCGGGCCCTTGTCGCCCTCGGCAATGTCCAGCCAGTCCAGCTCCAGCCTCTCTCCGGTGGTTGTGACCACCACATAAAATCCTTTGGCCCTGTCTTCGTTCCGGAAGGCGCACGACTCACGTCACGGGTCACATTCCACTCTTTCGACCCTCAAAACGGTGAATCTGCGGCCCACAAGCCCCTTTGGCGCCCGGCTGTCTGGCACCACAATGTCACCCTTTGACGGCAGTCTGTCCACATCAGGATTATACTGTCTGCACCCCAGGCGGCAGGACGCGCGACCGACCCTCACCTTGATTTTGAAACTCAGACATTTAGAATTTTCATGGTTTGTGGAGAGGTGGCTGAGCGGTTGAAAGCGCCTGACTCGAAATCAGGTAAGTGGGCAATCCCTGCTTCGGGGGTTCGAATCCCCCCCTCTCCGCCAGAATAAAGTTAATATGGGTTAAGGGGGTGGGATAAGTGAAAATTAAAACAGTAAAAATATCAAAATTTCGTGCGATAGATCATTTAGAAATAAATCTTAAAGACCTATCCTTGTTAATAGGAAACAATGGAACGGGAAAAACAAGTATAATTGAAGCAATTAATTACTGTTTTTCAAAATCATTTCTGACAAGTAAAATTAAATACACTGATTTTTATAATGGCTGCAACGAACCAATTAAGATTGAAATTTTATTTGATGGTGATTTCGGAGTAGATGTTGTAGATGGCTATACTACCAGACAAATACCTTGTAATGGCGTATATTTAGAAATCAAGAAAAGAGAGAAAGCAACAGCAGGTAAGTTTTTATCAGACCCATTTGTTATTACCCATTACTATACACCAAATAAGCCTAAAGATAATGATAAAGGTTGGGAATATAAGAGAGGAACCAACAGTATTTTCAAGATTTCTGAAAGACATTTGGGTGTACAACAACCAGTTGATAGTTCTTATCCTGTTTGTGTTTATTTAAGCAAAAATAGAGACAGACAATTAGGGAAAGGATTTGGATCATCAATGACTGATATTATTGATGATTTTAATTGGAAATTTGCTAGAAAAATTAAAGAAGAGACTGAAGATGGTTATAAAAATTTTATCAGCAATAAAAAGGGATATGAGGATGCGATTTTTGAAAGAATCGACAAGGAAACATATAAAAAAATATTTAAAAGCCTGGGGGATATACTGGAAGAATATAAAATATATGATGTTGGCCTTTCTCTTTTTAATGCCAACGCTCCTTTTTCAGAGGCTTTTATTTCTCAAAAACATAGTGATTTAGATCTCCCTATCTCTCAATTAGGATCTGGGATGGAAATGATTGTATCTTTAATGTTTCTTGACGTTCTTGCATCCCAAAGTAATAACAAATTACTAATTCTTATTGATGAACCAGAGCTTCACTTACATCCCATTTACCAAGAGATATTAATTAAATATCTTATAAGTAGATCAAAAGACAATCAAGTAGTTCTTTCTACACATTCTCCATATTTTTATAAAAATTGTCTCGATAATCAATGCATTCAGCTTCTTGTAAGCAAAAAAGAAAGTGATTTGATAAAAATTGAAGAAACTCAAGATGGTAATTTTGGCTTGTTTCCATGGAGTCCTTCATGGGGTGAAATTAATTATTATGCATATAATTTGCCAACAGTTGAATTTCATAATGAGCTTTATGGCTACATACAAAGTGATATCTTAAATACCGATAATACTACTAAAACAGATGAAGAATTTTTAAAAGGTGGTTGTCAAGTAAATTATCCATGGATAAAACAAAATAATAATAATACCACAACAAATCAATGTTTGACATTAATGTCATATATAAGACATTACATCCATCATCCAGAAAATAGACATAACAAAAAATATACCGATAAGGAACTGAAAGAATCCATCGAATGGATGATACAATTTATTAATCAAAACAATAAAAAACAAAATAAAACACCATGATGAATAAAATTACTATTTACAATCTAGCGTCTGTTGATTCGTATTTATTTACCATAAATCCTAACATCGGCCTGTTCTATTCCCTAGTGGGGACATGGAAAGAGGACGCAACGCTGTGCGGGAGCGAAACGATCCTGAAATCCGGAACGCCTGTGGATGACGCTTCGGCCATCAGTTCTGCGCGCGCATTGCCGGTTGACCGTTCAAAGGCCGTGCTTGCCGTCTGTGACAGCAGGGGCAGGGTCAAATGCTGGGCAAACCTCAAGCTTTCCGGCTACTGGGGCGAGTTTGTCGCGCTCTGCTCGAGGGCCACACCAAAGGAGCACCTGGATTATCTGGATTCTGTTGGTGTGAAGGTGATTGTCGAGGGCGAGGACAGGGTTGACCTTGTGAAGGCACTTGCCGCGCTGGAGCGGGACTTTGGCGCAAAGACCGTGCGCGTCGACAGCGGAGGGACGCTCAACGGCGTGCTTTTGGGGCTTGGCCTTGTTGACGAGGTGAGTTTGCTTGTTCAGCCGGTCATTGCCGGTGGTGATGGCCCATCATTTGCGAAACTGCCAGCGTCGGCCAATATTCCTCTGGAGCTGATTTCTTGCCAGACGCTCGAGGGTGGGTATGTCTGGCTGAGGTATAGGGTTTTGAAGTAGTTTTTTGGGTGGTTTTGAAACCACCTCACCCCTGCCCCTCTCCTGTCAGGAGAGGGAGAAAAATAGTAGCAACTCCTATTGGAAGGAGAAAGAAATATCGGTGTCCTCTTCTTGAGGAGAGGGAAAACATTGTGGTAACTCTTTCCTCTAAGGATGGGGGAGAAAATAGCAGAAACTTCTTCTAGAAGGAGAGAGGAAAAAATAGCAATTCCTCCTGCTAGGAGAGAGGGTCTGGAAGGGAAGCTGGATGGAAAAAAGGGACGAGGAAAATCCTTCTCCCGCCGGGAGAAGGACAAAGGATGAGGGGGTTTTGTCCTGGCCAGATTATGAAAAAAGACAGCAACTTCTTGAGCATGCTGCCAGAATGAGAAAATCCCAGACAGATGCAGAAGGTTTGCTTTGGGGAATCCTCAGGAGGAGAAGATTTTTGGGGCTCAAATTCAGGAGACAGCACACAATAAATGATTTCATTGTGGATTTTTATTGCAGTGAAAAGTGTTTGGCCATTGAGCTTGATGGTGGCGGCCACAATGATTCGGCGAAGGAAAGAAGTGATTTTTTAAGAACAGAAAGTTTGAGGAAGAATGGAATCAGGGTGATAAGATTTTGGAACAATGATGTTTTTAACAATATTGAAGCTGTTTTGGAAAAGTTTTTTGAGGAATTGAAGGATTAAAAACCACCTCACTCCTGCCCCTCTCCTAGAAGGAGAGGGAAAAAACCTGTCCAAATATCTATGTCTCGTGTTTTAGTAATTCCTTCTCAAAAGAGAGGTGAAAAAATCAAAAACCTTGTCTCCTGAAAGATTATTGTGCAAAGCCATGGCTTTTCTCAAAAGAGGGCAGGTTTTAATAGAAAAGCGATGGGTTCTGCGTAAAATTGCCCACATGTGGACAGACGAATTTCCAGGCGCGATGACGATTTGCGACAAAGAGGGCAAAATCCTCTATATGAACCAGAAGGCCATGAAAACCTTTGAGAAAGATGGTGGTGTCTCGCTTGTTGGCCGAAATGTCCTGGACTGCCACCCTGAACCGGCAAGGTCAAAACTTGCCAAAATGATTGCCGAAGGCACAAAAAATGTTTACACAATCGAAAAGAATGGCACAAAAAAGATGATCTACCAGTCACCGTGGTATGAAAACGGTGTTTGTGTGGGTTTTGTCGAGCTTTCTCTGGAGGTTCCCTTTGAGATGCCGCATTTTGTGAGGGACAAGAAGTGACCGAATTTGAAAACGAAATATATGCAATGCCATGTTTTGCGACGCTTTCCGTGAATGATGTCGCCTCCTCAGTCGATTTCTATTGCAACAAGCTGGGATTCAAGAAGATATTTTTCATGGAAGGGCCAAGCGGTGAAACTGCTCTGGCGCACCTTCGCTGGGCCATGTATGCCGATTTGCTGGTTGTGCCTGGCAAGCAGGAGGCTGCCGATCAGAAGGGTTCTGGTATATCGCTGACTTTTGCGTGCGGCAGGGTCTCTGTTGATGAGCTGGCTGAAAGACTGGCAAAAGCTGGTCTTGAGTTTTCAGGGCCGGCTATCACCCCATGGAATGCCAAGGAGTTAAGGATTAAAGACCCGGATGGCTTTTTGCTGGTTTTTACAGAGCAGGCAGATTCCAGAAAAGATTTTGATGAAGTGATCGGGGACATAAAAAAGGCCCAGGGATAAAACTTATATTACATCGAAGGTTGATTTTTTTACTATTCCGCTCCTGATGTTCATCTTTATGGTTTCAGCCGTCCTTTTCAATTTTGTGCTGAGGTTTGGTTTTTTTAGCTCGTCACACATTTGAACGGCAATCTCAAGGTACCTTGAAGTTTCAGCCTGGTGGTGTTTTAAATTGTCCTGGTCATAATTGGTCATTATTGCGTGGTAGATTGAGTAGGCTAGCGCAACGTTGAACGACTGGCATCTTGCCCCTGATGAAAGTGAGCCAAGGAAAGCTTGATCAAGTGCCTCTTTTGCCGTTTTGGCCATTTCACCCTGCCACTGTGGAGTTATTGGGATTATGCTGCTCTTTTTGGTTTTCTGGAGGTTTTCAAGAAGCAGATTGCAAGCGGCCTGTGCTGTCAGCAATCCAAGTTCGCAAGAGTAATATGGTGTTTGCGCGGCCTGCCTCATCTTTTCCGGGATGGATTTTACCAGCATTAAAGCCTTTTTGTGCTCGTTTTGGTGTTCGAGAAGTTTTATATTCAGAATGGTGAGCGCCATTTTTTGCTCAAAATCCAGACAGTGAGCTGAATTTAGGGCCTCATCCATCAAATCCTGGCATTTCTTTAGCTGTTCTTCTTCAAAAGCAATCTGTGCTTCAAGCACGATTGATGGTCTTATTGGAAGTTCTGGCACCCTTTTTTCAATGTCTTTGGCCCTTTGCAGGTAGAATTTTGCGCCGTCTTTGTCGTTATCTTCTATCTGGAATTGAGCCATTTTTACCAGGAACCGGCATGCCTGCATTTTTTGCCCGGTCAGAATCGAGATTTCGATTGCCCTTTCCATGAGTCTTCTGACGGAATCCAGATCACACTGGTTGTGTTTTATGAGCGCATCTATGCAAAGGGTTGTCGCCAAGAGCGGTTGTGAGTCCATTTTGAAAGAGATCTCCCTTGCCATCAGGTTGTCTTCTGAAGCTTGGGACATGCTTCCCCCAACAACCGCCAAGAGGGCCTTGAGATGGAAGAACCTTGCTTTCATTCTTACCCATGATGTGTCACTGATTTCGGCAGAGATTTTTTCGAGAACATCAAGAGAACCAGAGAAATCGCCTTGGAAATATTTTGCGTATGCAAGGTTTAATAATGCTTTAATTCTAAGACTGACATTCTGCGATTTGATCGCCGAATCACTAGATTTTATAGCATGCAAGGCCATTTGGCTGAAATCATAATCTTTCATGTTGACGGATTCTTGCAGGTGAAGTTTTATGAGTTTTTCGTCTTCATCATTCCTTCCGACCAGCCTGTATGCTTCCTGAGTCCTTTGTTGTGCTTCGAAGAATTTTGCCTGGCTTGCTTCCAAATCGGCAAGTGTCAATAAAATTTCAGACTCAGAATCCGTGTCAACTCCGGCTTTTTTGAGTGCGCTCAGCATTCCGGACAGGGTTTTTTCTGCTTCATCAAATTTGCCCTGGAGCTTCATGATTTTTGCAAGCCTGAGCGAGGATGCTGTTTCAAGGGAGGAATCAGAGGCCCTGATTGAAACTTCAAGCGCTTTTTTTGCGTACTCAAGCGCCTGTCTGATTGCAAATTGCGATTCTGCTGCAATGGATGCCGAAAGGAGAACGGAGATTGATTTGGCTGGATTTGAGCCACTTAGCAGATGTTCGATCAATTCATCCGCGCTTTCATTTTTATCGGTTTTTTGTTTTGCCTGTATGTATTTTGCACATTTGTCATGGATCGAAACGAGCAATTTGGGACTTGTTTCTTCCAGGAGTTTTGTCCTGATCTGGTTTTCAATAAATTTGTATTTATAGCTTCCAGCAATTTTAAATGTTGAGAGCATCATTGAACTGATGGCTTCATCCAGCATTTCTTCAATGTCGCCATCTTCAAAAGAGGTCACTGAGAGCAACATTTGTTCATCGAATGTTTCACCTATTACTGCAGCTTCACAGAGTATTGCTTTTAATTTCGAATCGAGGTAGCCGATTCTCCATGAGGCCAATTCATTGCTGTTTGTTGGGAGCTCATCCGGAGATATTTTTTTTGTTTCACCAGAGCTTGTGATATAGCCCCTGCACGCCATGCCGGAGAGTATCTGGAGCAGATATGTGGCATTGCCTTTTGAGGCACCAACGAGTAAATCTGCAGTTTCTTTTGAAATATTTTCCAGGCCGATAACTATATCGATAAGCTCTGCTGTTTCAGCGGGAGAAAATGGATTTAGCCGGATTATTTGTGTGTATCTGGAAAATGAAATTTCTCCAATCAAATTTTGGGAGGTTGTTTTGGTGCTGGACGAGTTGGCTATGACCACAGTCATGTTTGGGTTTTGTATTTCGTTTGCCGATTGGTTTATGATTTCCAGGCTATTTTGATCGCACCATTGGGCATCATCAATTTCAACGACAAATCTCCCTTTTTGACTACATTCATTAAAAAGCCACGTTATTGCTTTTGGAATTGATAAATTAAACGAGACAGGGTCTTTTTCCAGATCCGGGCTGTTTCCCACCATTAATCTATCTGCAATATTTGGGCACAAAACTGCAAAAATATTTTTATACGGTGATTTTCCAAAAGACCCAAATCCAAGCTCAAGGGCCGCTTCACATATCAGCTGACCCAATATTCCAAAAGGTTTTTTGTGGTTGATTTTTTCGCAGGTGGCATAAAGGACTGGCATGTCTTGTGACCTTGCAAGGCTTGCTATCTCCTGCATTATCCTCGTTTTGCCAACGCCATGACCGCCATCTATGATTAGTGTTTTAAGATTTGTCTCTTCAGAAAGCACGGCCGATTTGATCGAGTCAATTTCTTTGCTTCTTCCTACAAGAAGGCCTCGATTGATTATCGAGCCCGAGTTGCTAATGACATTGTTGCCCAGACTCTGGTCTTTTTGTCCCTGCTCGAGCACCTTTAATACATCTTTCATACAGGATGGTCGTGATTTGGGGTTTTTCCTCAGAAGCCTTCTGACAAGGTTTTCAATCAGAACAGAAATTTTTGGGTTGTATATTGAAACCGGGGTTGGCTGTAGGTTTTGTATCTGCCAGATTAGGCTTGATATTTTTGTATCACTGAAAGGCGGTCTTCCTGTGCAAAGATAGTACCCTATCGAGCCAAAGCTGTAGAGGTTCGAACTTATGGTTCGCTCTTCGTAGCGTAATATTTCTGGGACCATCCAGGCAACTTCGTTTGTTACGTCTGTGGTTTTCATCTGTTTGAGACTGGTCTGGTCAGAAGAAAGTTTTATAAAGTCAAAAATCTTTATGTTGTAATCCTCATCAACTATGTAGATATTGTCTGGCTTGAGATCCGTGAGAATGATGTCATTTGAATGGAGACAATCAATTGCATTGGCAATATTTATCAGAACCTTTATCAATTTGTCCCGATTCAGTCTTACCTGGGAAAGTTTCTCGCCTTCTATGAGCTCATAAGCTATGTACTTGCCGCCATCACATTCGCCCCACTCGATTATTTTTACAATACCTGGGCTGTCAGCCTGTTTTATGGTTGCAAGCTCATTTTCAAACTGCACCCATCTTGGCGCTTTTTTTGATGAGAGCAAGATTGTTCTTATCAATACATCTTTGCCGCTTTCCATGTCAAGCGCGAGATAGATATCGTCTTGCATGGAAAGCCTCGATTTCAGCTTAAACCTTTCCCCTAAAACCCTCTCGTTCATAATTGCATTTATTTTATATATTATTGTCTTTTGCGCAATTATGTCTCTTGAATTTATTGGGGACGTATATTAGGCTAAAAGTGGTGAATATCGTTTGGGCTGGCCTTTCCAATACCGGTAAAGTAAAAGAAAACAATGAGGACCATTATGCCATTGTTCCCCCTCAGTATCCCGAGCTTCCCTATATCTTTGCCATATCCGACGGCGTTGGTGGGAGAAAAGGCGGGGATCTTGCTTCGGTGAGAGCAATTCAGGTCATAAGCGACTATTTTGTTCGCCATTTGCCCAAGTCTTACAATTCCCCCGAAGTAACGCAAAAAGCCTTTGAGATTGCAAATAGAGACCTCAGATTGACAGGCTCATCAAACGCCAACCTGAGTGGAATGGGAACAACTGTTGTTTTTGCTGCCCTTTTCGATGACACCCTCCAGGTAACATGGATAGGGGATTCGAGGGCCTATGTTGTGAGGAAAAACAATCTTGAGCAGGTTACAGTTGACCACACTTTGCCAAATGAATTGTTCAAAAGAGGCTCAATAACCGAAAAACAGCTTAAAAACCATCCCTGCAAACATCATTTAGTGCGGGCATTGGGGATCGACGAGACAGTAAAACCGGAAATGGTGCAAATCCCAGCTCAAAACCTTGAATGGCTGGTCTTGTGTACTGATGGACTCTATGAGCATGTTTCTGATATGGAAATCCAGGGGGCCATCCATAAACTAAATGACCCAACTCTGGTTACCAAAAAACTCATTCAACTGGCCCTCTCAAGGGGTGGAACCGACAATGTGACTGTGGTTGTGGTAAAGATAGCTGGCACACAAACAAAAGAAGACAAGGCCAGCAAAAACAGGTTTGGTATCTTTTAGGAGTCTTTTGGGACAACCCTGACTTCCCCACCACAATATGGGCATTTCGTTATTGGTTGTGAGAGTGGCTGTTCCCTCCCGCAGTAAATGCACTTTCTTGTCATCTTCTTCGGTTTCACAGAATCAAAAATATAATATTGGCCATCATTTGCCATCTCTGCCCTGCAGTTGCCGGCAGAACAGAGTCTGTCAAGCGATTCAAATGCTTGCCCCTTGTTTACATAAAGATTTGAGACGACCATTTCAGCAGTCAGTTTTCCATCATACTTTGATGCGAGTCTCAGCACATCAGCGTCAATGAACGCAGGTGTGTTCTGGTCAACATTTCTTTTTAAAACAGATGAAACAACAAATGCCGCTATTGCCGCGGCCGCCATTATGAGTGCTGTCATGACGCGCGATGAGTTGGCTGATGATGCAATAAAAAAGAGTATTGAAAGAGCGGCAAAAGCAATGCCTGCAATTATAAGAACAACGAAAAGGGTTCTTTTTACAAAGAGCATCTCTATCCTTTCCATGAAGCCGTGGCTTCTTTTATCGAACCTGCAACATCTTCAAACATCCCCTTGATACCTGATTCGGTGAGGTTGTTTTTGATAATCCCGTCCACTGATTCAGCCAAATCTTTGGGGTTCTCGCAGAGCTTTTTTTCGTCTTTGACCTTCAATGCCACATCTTTCCAGGCTGAATGGAATTTGATGGTGTCATCTGGGATTGCGATCTCCAGTTTTTTCAACGCCTGGTGCATGTTTTGCTCGTCCAGCAGCCCCTTGAATGTGTTTCTGATGTTTGACAGGCCCTCTGATATTCCATTTAGGGAACCTAGTATTGAAGACATTTTTTTAAGACCCTCGACAAGCAGATCCGCCTTCTCCTTGTTCTTGGCGATCACCTTGAAATTATCGTCCAGCTCTTTTGGAATACCTGGTTTTCCGGAGAATGATTCAATTGCTGGCCCAAGCGCAGCCATGAGCACCAGTGAGTCAAAATTCCCCTGTATCTCGCTCTTTTCCATAAGCAGGCTGGCCACTTCTTTTTGAATTGTCATCCATCTCTGGGTTATCTCGTTACATGCAAGCTGATTGTCTGTGAGGTCTTTTTTCCATTCTTTCCTGACATTTTCTATCTCTGCGGTGAGCTGTTTCAGCCTGTCGAGTGATTTTTTGTACTCCTTTTCGAGCATCCTTACTTTTGGGCCGGCAAACCATCCGCTTATCCCGTCGTACTTTGCCAGTTGCCTGGAAAGCAGGAGAGTTTCTTTTTTGGCTTCCTCTATTTTTGGTTTGAGGGCCTCTTCCTGTTCATTCAGCTCGGGGTTTTCTTTTGAAAGCCCAACCAGCTTCTGGACGTTTTTTTCCTCAATCTCGCCGGCTTCCTTGTTTAATTTTGCCAGTTCTGATCCAATTTTCTCCAGTTTTTCTTTGAAGAGTTTTTCCTGGGCAGTTTTTTCTTTTTCGATGGTATTTTTGAAGTCGCCTGGCAACGAGTCCATTTTGTCTTTTATGAAAACGGCAGACTTCTCCAGCCTGCTTTTTGAGTCCTGGTGGAGCTTTACAAGTTCTGCATTGAAAGACTGCTGAGCCTCTTCAAGTTCCGTGTAAAGCTGTTTTATATCGCCAGTCCATGAATCGACAAGTTTTATTGTGTCTGAAAGGTCAAGCTTCATCAGCTACGCCTCCTACCGGCCTAGATTTGCCGACGTATTTTCTTTTTGCTTTCCAGATCAGCTCCGGAATGATTTTTCTTCCCCTTCCAAGCTCGTCAAAACATCCCCTGTTGTCCCAGTAAAGAGGGCATGCCCCGCAACATATATTTTTCTTGTCGCAATCACTGCACACTGGTGGGACAAACTCTTTTTTCCTGAAATAGAGGGATTGCCTGTTGAACCAGATGTCCCTGAAGTTCTCCCTGAGGATATTTCCAACCCCGTTTTCAAAAGAAGAGCATGGCAGGACTGACCCGTCTGGTGCCACTGAAAGCAGGCCATCGGATGCCGCACAGCTTGTTCCGCCAATGCCTTCGGCGACAGTGTTTATGATGCAGTATGGCATCGGGGAGTACCAGACCAGTTTTATACCTGCTTTCTTGCACTCGGATTTTATCTTTGGAAGCATCCTGGCAATCTCGGTGTATCCGACCTCGTCAGGATGGTCCTGAGCGTGGCCGGTCCTTATCACCATGTTCATCGACTGGTATTCAAGCCCGAGCTCTTCTTTTGCAAATTTTGGCAGCTGGTCAACATAGCCAATGTTGTCCTTGCATATCGTTGTGTTTATATGGGTGTGTATTCCCAGAGACTTGAGTTTTTTGAATCCGTCAACAGTTTTTCTGAATGCCATTGGGTGACCAACCACCCTGTCATGGACTTCTGGTACGGATGATTCAAGGGAAACCTGTGCTGAATCCAGCCCGGCTTCTTTCAATCTGTATGGCAGGTCTGTGACCCCGCACATTATGCCGTTGGTTATCAGATTTACCCTCAAGCCAATGCTTTTTGCATAAGAAACTATCTCGACGATGTCTTTTCGAAGGGTTGGCTCTCCTCCAGTTAGCGAAACCGTTGGCACCCTGGCGTCGTTTTTGATTGTCAGGAGGACTTTTTTTACTTGGTCAGTCGTCATTCCTGGCAATGCCTTTCCCCTTTCTGGTGAAGAAGCGTAGCAAAAAACGCACTTGTTCTGGCAACGGTAGGTCAGCGCGATTTCCGAGAGAACAGGCAGTTCCCTCTTGTGGGAACCAAAGCTGGTTGTCTTGATCTGAACAGGCATGCACTCCGGGCTTTTTAATAACTCGAGGATTGTTTCCAGGAGCCTCCTGGCGTCTTTTGCAACATCCTCTTCCTTGACGCCATAATTGCTGGCAACATCTTTTACTGCAAGGTAAGACTGCCCCTGGGGCAGGGAATACATCTTCCCCAGAAGCTCAACGCCGGTCCTGTTGAGATAATGGACCTTGTTTGGTTTTATGATCAGGACCCCGTCCTCGTCCCTCACAAACACATAGTCTCTTGTGCTGTCAACTATCTGGTTGACAAATTGCCCATAATTGTCCATCAGAAGCTGGATACACAGGCACTGTGACACGCCGAGTGACAGGCACTGTGACAAACACAGGCACTGTGACAGGCAGAATGGCATGCGGAATGAACACAGGCTGAATGGCAGGCATCGTGCACGCAGGCGCTGTGGCACGCCGAGTGGCAGGCCGAATGGCAAGCATCATAGGCCTTGTTTGCGACATTTGGTATACCCAGTCCCAGTGCGTTTTCCACAGCTTCGGTGGTTTTTGAAACCGCGCCTTCAACAGACGAGGCGAGGCTTGATGCAAAGTTTTCCACCGAAGAGGCCGCTTTGTCTGCCCATCCGACGAAAACGGGCTGGTATTGATTCGGGAGCTGTCTCACGTTGTCATGGTACCTGTCGGAGAGAATGAGCCATGGAATCATCCTGCGGGTATAGAGTTCATCGACAGGAGCGGCACCCCTTCTGTAAAGGTTCCATGAATTTTCTATCTCGTCCTGGTATTTTTTTCTTGTGGCCTTGGGATCGGCATCCCATATCTTGCCTGACAGCGATTTGGCCACAGCATCAATAATTGTGGAGACTTTGTCCCTTGGAATTGTTCCCTCTGGAGTCACGCATTCAAGAAGCACTTTTTCATAAGGTTCTGTTGCCAGTTTTGGATTGGTCAGCTCAAGCTGGATTGGTGTCTTGCCGACTATCGTTACAGCATTTTTTGTTGCAAGCTGGAGCACTATCAGCCCTATCACCTTGTCCTGCTGGCCAAGATACATTGCGGCCTCAATGGCGTTCAGATCGGCGACCTTTCCCTCGACAGAGAAGGTTTCGAGCTCTATCTCTGGCGACTCATACTTTGTGGCTTCCCTTATCTGTCTGAGCCTGGCTTTTCTCTTGCCTGCTTTTGCCAGCCAGAAAAGCAACAAAATTCCAAGGATGAGGAACGCAAAGAATATTACTGTGCCTGACCTGTCGTGCCAGAACCTTGCAAACAGGAACCCCCTCTTGAAGGTCCTTGCAGGGAAACTGACATACAAGTTTTCAAGCCCTTCTGGCTTGATGGATGAAATCTCGGAGTAGACCTTGTTTCCTTCAGCCTTGAAGCTGTCAGAATTTGCATTGCCCGGGTAATACACTTCGGCCGGTCCGAGGCCTTCAGGGTAAGTCAGTTCTATGTAAAGTTTTTTTATTATGGCATTGCTGTTTCCAAACAGCAGGCCAAGATCAAAGTATTGGAAATCTTCATTAGTGTCTGTGTATGTGCCATCTATCGCGGCACCGTATATTTTGAAACCGTATTTAAATGTTTTTTTCTCACCGTTTTTTGCACCCCAGTAGTAAGTCAGTTTCTGCCAGTCAAAAATATCGTGGTATGTCCTGAGGATATAAGTGCCTGGAGTGCCTGATTTGGAGAGAATAAAGTCGGTTTCATTTTCTTTTACAAAAGGGGCTTCCATCCACTGGTACTTGTCCAGTGTTATTGATATCTCATTGCTCCAGTCGCCCTTGTCGCCCCTGAAGAGCATGTCTGACTGGATTTCGTATATGGCGGTCCCCTTTGAATCGATATCAATTTTTATCTTTGCCGATTCTATTATCTGGCTGGTCGCATTTTCAGCGTTATATGTGACCTCTGGTGTTGCCATTATTACCGAATCGTTTTTGCCAATGATTTTTGCCTGGTAGTAGGCTGTCTCGCCGGGTTCCAGCGAGTCGCTGTCGAGGAGAAAATATGTGTTGCTGTTGCTGGCCTTGATCAGCTCATTCTGGAACACTCTTGTTTTGTTGCCAATTTTTCTGACAAGTTGCAGTTTCCCGCTACCTAGCCATTTTGGGTCAACATTCATGATGTTGACCGTTCTGGTATCATCATCGATTCCGGCAACAATGTTTATAAAAAAGTTTTTTTCTTCCTTCTCAGGAGGATTTGCCTGGGATGTAAAGTATTTTTCAGGCAGGAAAAGCTCGACATAAGCTTTTTCTTCAGCGATCGCATTGTCTTTTTCTGTATGAATCGAAAGATAGTTTTTACCCGTTCTTTCGTCTGGAGTGGGGAAGAAGATGAATCTGTCAAAATTTGACTTGTTTGATTCGTTTGTTTGCAATCCTGTTGCGTTCACTACAGCATCTGTAACCTGTTCTGGTTTGTTGATGTTGCTGGAGAGCTCAATTGGCAGGACAACCTGAACAATAATTTTTTCGAGTGGCACACTCCACTGGATTGGTGCCCAGCCGAAGTCCCTTGTCCCTTGCCTTGAATTGCCGGTAATGTCGCGATCAATAGCATATTCCCAATGGAAAGTGTATGTTTTTCCGGGGATGGTTTCAGAACCAAATTCCGCCCTGTAGAAATTGTCTCCCAGGGAAACAAGTGAAGCAGGGATTTTTTGGCTTCCTTCGAGGAGATACTGGTCTTTTATCCTGTGCCCACTGTCAAAAGGTCCAATCTTGTTGATGGCGTCCCTGCTATCGGTTTCCAGGAATGTGAGGTCCTGCTTGACCGTTGCGGTGCCATCAGATTGAAGGACAAAATAACTCTTGAATTCTTTTAGATCAGGGGCTCCAGCTGCCCTTGATGATGGCAATGGGAACTGCAGTAAAAAAAGAAAGAACAAGGCGAGCGAAATGGCCCGCCTTGTTTTGTCACTTCTTGCCACGAGTTGCGATCTCATTTTCAAGCCAGGGTGCTATTTTGTCTCCACCATAAAGATTTCCAAGTTCTCCCGCATCCTTCATTTCAACCTTGAATAGCCAATTATTGTAAGGGTCCTTGTTGATTGCAGATGGGTCATCTACGGCATCTTCATTGACTGCGATTACTGTTCCAGATACAGGGCTATATATTTTCCCAAGCCATTTCCCGGTCTCAAGTGAGCCAACCTGATCATTCTGTGAGACTTCATCATCTTCCATAGGGAGTTCTATAAAAGATATTTCTCCAGCTAGCTTTGTTCCGAACTCATCTATCCCGATGATTGCAACATTGCCATCTTTTTTAACCCAGAAATGCTCCTTGTGGTAATAAAGGTCGTCTGGCAGATTGTAGTCGCCAATTTTTGGCATACGATACCTCCTTTGAATTCACTTAAATACTGATGAATTTTACAACGCTGTTTTCACCACGTCAACATGGAAAGGAACCTTGACAGAAAGAGGCTCTAGGCTAGAATGCGAAGCGTGAACAATATTGAATTGTACATAGAAATTGACGATTGTTGGGTCGGTCAGTGCGGTCCGGAATTTTATATTGGCCTGCTTCCTTCAACCATTGATAAAATTGGAAACGTGACCTTTGTAGACAGGATACCCATTGGCAAGATATTGTCAAAAGGTGCAATAATTGGAATATTGGAAACATCAAAACTTGGTGACTGGCCTTTGAAGTCGCCTGTTAATGCTCTTGTACTTGCTTTTAACGATAAATTGAACAAAAATCCATCACTTTGTATCGCAAGTGATATGGATGAAAACTGGATTGTAAAGTGTAAAGTCCAGGGTATATCAACGATCTCTGATCTTGGTGAAGCCAAGACGCGATAAATACAGGAGGAAAATATGAAAGTTTATTACACGAAAACAGATGAATACGTTAAAGTAGACGGCGATACAGCCATTGTTGGCATCACCGAATATGCCCAGCATCATTTGGGTGACATAATCTTTGTCGACAAGATTGCTGTTGGAAAGCAGGTCAAAAAAGAGGGCATTCTGACCGCTATCGAATCGGTAAAGGCCGCAACGGACGTTTTTTCGCCAGTATCTGGTGAAATCACTGAATTCAACGAAAATGTTTCCAAAACCCCCGCCATCATCAACCAATCAGCCGAAGGAGATGGCTGGATTGCAAAGATCAAACTCGCCAACCCAGGCGAGGTCAATTCACTTCTTTCACCGGAAGACTACTCAAAAATCCACGCAGAGTGAGGCCTTAAATGCGCTATATGCCATTGTCCCCGGATGATGTCCGGGAAATGCTTTCTGCCATTGGCGTCAAGACGATAGATGATCTTTTTGCACCAGTTCCTAAAGATGTCAGGTTTCAGGGTGCGTTGGACATACCAGAGGCCATGTCCGAAGTTGAACTCAGGAGACATGTTCGTGGTCTGGCCGATGAGAACTATGACGCCACAAAATCACTGTGTTTCGCCGGCGGAACAGGGTATTACCACTATATCCCATCTGCTGTAAACACGCTTTCCGGTCTTCCGGAGCTTCTGACTGCCTACACTCCCTACCAGCCAGAGCTCTCGCAGGGCATACTGATGGCCATTTTTGAATTTCAGACGCTTATGACCGAGCTTACCGGTCTTGCTGTCTCGAATGCGTCACTTTACGACGGTTCTACTGCCGTTTGTGAAGCGGCCAGAATGGCCGTAAACCAGTCTGGGAAAAATGTTGTATCGATAAGCTCTCTCGTGCACCCCTCGTATATCGACACTCTCAAGTCCTTCGCATCATTCCTTGGCTATGAAATAAGGATTATTCCAGCCACAGGCGACAGGACTGACGCTTCCAGGATTGCCGAGTATGCAAAAGATTCAGCCTGCATAATAATCCAGAGCCCAAATGTTTTGGGAACAATCGAGGATGTCGAGCTGGTTGCAAAGAACACAAAATCTGCGGGTTCTTATATCGTCCAGGTCGTCGCAGAGACAATTTCATTTGGACTGCTAAAACGTCCAGGTGATCTTGGCGTTGATATTTGTTGTGGTGATGCACAATCTTTTGGAAATCCGCTTGCATTTGGCGGGCCATATCTTGGCTTCATGACTTGCACCGAGGAATTCATAAGAAGGCTCCCGGGCAGGATTGTTGGTGAAACCACAGACAGACATGGCAATACAGTCCTTACACTCACACTCAGGCCAAGAGAACAGGACATAAGAAGAGAGAAAGCGACTTCAAATATCTGTACCAATAACAGCAATTCAATGCTTCGTGCATTGATCTATCTTCTTTTGATGGGCAAGAAGGGTGTTGCTGAAGTGGCCAGACAGAACTATGACAAGGCCCACTATTTTGTAGAAAAAGCAAAATCTGCAGGACTCAAGATTTTCAACCAGAACCCATTCTTCAACGAAGTCACAATTCTCCTTCCATCAAAGAAGGACAATTTTGCAACCGATATGCTCCAGAGGGGTTTTATTGTTTCCCCAACAGAAATACCAGGAACAGGCAAGGCTGTAACGGTGGCTGTTACCGAGATGCTCACAAAGGAAGAGATTGAGGCATTTGTCGAGGCGCTCAAGGAGGTGGCTGCATGATTGGTTACATTTTTAACAACTCCAAGGCAGGAAAAGTAGGATACAGCCTTCCGCCATCCGATGTGCCAAAAGCTGAACTACCGAAGGGCCTTGTGAATGAAAAGGAACTTGATCTTCCAGAAGTGACTGAAGTCGAGGTAGTGCGTCATGTGACAGCAATGGCCAAGGAAACCTATGGTGTTGACACAGGTTTTTATCCGCTTGGTTCCTGCACCATGAAATATAACCCAAGGATAAACGAAGAACTGGCTACACTCGAAGGTTTCGTCAATCTCCACCCGGACACACCGATAGAAGGTTGCCAGGGTGCCCTGGAGATGATGTATAATCTTGACAAGCATTTTTGCGCCATAACTGGAATGGATGCCTTTACCCTTGCTCCGGCAGCAGGCGCCCATGGCGAAATGACTGGAATGAGCATTATCCATCAGTACCACAAATCCAGAGGTGATACGAAACGCAACAAGGTTCTCATTCCTGATTCGGCACATGGAACAAACCCGGCCTCGGCAGTGGCTTCTGGTTTTGAAACAGTGACTATCCCATCAAATTCATCCGGTGGCGTTGACATGGATGCCCTGGACAAGAACATGACCGATGAAATCGCAGGGCTCATGCTTACCAATCCAAACACGGCAGGCATTTTTGACCCCAATATTTGCGAGATAGCAAGGATTGTCCACAGCAGGGGCGGATTGCTTTATTATGATGGCGCAAACCTCAATGCTCTAATGGGAATCAGCCGTCCTGGTGATTTTGGGTTCGATGTTGTCCACCTTAATCTTCATAAGACATTCTCCACACCACACGGTGGCGGAGGACCTGGGTCAGCTCCGGTTGGAGTAAAGGATTTCCTGAAGCCATACCTTCCGGTTCCCCATGTCGCAAAGAATGGCGATACATATTATTTTGACTACAACATGCCAAAATCGATGGGCAGGATCAGGGCCACCTGGGGCAATTTCCTTGTGCTCCTGAAGGCCTATTGCTACATCAGGACCATGGGTCCGAAGGGACTCAAGCAGGCAAGCGAGCATGCCGTGCTTTCTGCAAACTACATAAGGGTCAAGATCAATGATCTTTATCCGGAAGGATTCCCGGGGCTTTGCATGCACGAATGCGTAATGTCCGGTTCACCACTCAAAAAATTCAATGTCCTGACCAAGGATGTTTCAAAGAGACTTATGGACTACGGTTTCCACCCCCCAACAAACTACTTCCCGCTTATTATTCCAGAGGCAATCATGATTGAGCCGACTGAATCGGAATCCAAGGAAATGGTGGATTCTTTCATTGCGGCAATGAGGGCCATCTACAAAGAGGCCGAAGAGGGCAAAATTGATTTCTCCCTGACACCACTCACAAAGGAAGTGTCCAGGGTCGACGAAACAAAGGCTGCAAGAACACCAATCCTTCGCTGGACAAAGAAGGCTTGATAGATTACACCTCATATCTCAGGCAGATAATCGCCGATGTGGCGGTTGTCTGCCCTGAGTTTTCCCACATAAGGACAGAGTCACTGATCGTGACTTTTAGCAGAGCCAAGTCGTCCGGAAAGGGCGGCTTGCTTGCATTTTTGGCCCCTTTAAGGTTTGAGGGAGGGGTGACCGTCACATCAATCAGGGGAAAACTCTACCAGATACCAACAGTTGTGGTTGATGGCCAGACAAAACTTTATTACATAGGTTTTGTTGTACCGAGGTTCCTTGATTTGCCACTCGAAGAGAAGGTCAAGACAATAATTCACGAGCTTTATCATGTATCAGAAGCTTTTGATGGCGACATCAGAAGATTCCCGGGGCGCAACTTTGCCCACTCCAGCAGAAGGTCTACTTTTGATTCCATCTCGGAGAAAATTGCCAAAGAGTGGCTTTCAAAAACATCAATTGACACGGGCATTCTTTCCCAGACCTCCGAAGAGTTGAAAAGGAACTTTGGAAAAGTTGCGGGTGTAAGAGTCAGCAAGCCAAAAATTGTGCGGCTGTCTTGACTGGCGGAAATCTGCGGCTAGGATTTAGGCGATGAAAAGGACCATATCACTTTTACTCTTGTCCATCGTTTTTGTGGCCGGGTGCACAGGCACCGGTTCTTACAAGAAAATGCCCATCTGGGACATTTATTCGGATTTTTCTTTTGTTGAAGAACAGCAGTTCCTTTCTGATGTTGAGAAAAACCGCCCTGCTGAATTCAGGCTTCTTGAGCTGGTCAAGCATGAAAGATTTGTTGCTTACGACAATTATGTTATGGCCATGCAATCGGCGTTGCCGGATGATGAAGGGAAACCTGTAATTTATCAGCCAACCTGCTACTTGTTGCCTGGTGTTGATGGATTGATGGACATTAAACGTGTGGAAGAGTTGTACAAAAAGGAAACGAGTGTTCCAATGCCAAAGGAACCTCCACACACAGTTGTAGTATCTTTTGTCGACCAGCTTTCGAACGGGTTGATGGCGCAGGCTTATCAAGATATTGACAAGGGAACACCCTTTTATAATGAGATAGGTGGATACGAAGGTTTGAGTGGTTATCTAAAGAAAATCCTTGACGGAAAACGTTACGCAAGGGTTGCAGTAAAAGAGGTTGTAATAGAAAATGGTGCCAGGTTTGCAGTTGTTGACCTGGATGTGTTGTCATTCCAGGAACCCAGGGGTCAGAACCTTGGGTGGGAGTTCAAAAGGACAACATTGAAGTACAGAATGTACCTCGGAGAGGATGGAACATGGATTATAAGAGAATCAGTGCACTAATTTTGGCGGCAGCAATGCTCGCTTCATGCGGGCAGGCAAAACCAGTCGATAGATATAAAGACCCGCAGACCGGGAAGTCTTATCCGGACACTGTGTCACTCCTGGAAGACAAGAAAAAAGACAGTCCCCACGAGTATGATATTGTTTATGAGCTTTCCAAAGAGGAACCAAAGGCTTTTGAAATATATGCCAGTGCTATTGACGCGGGTGTTGTACAAACTCCAAAAGAGACCCTCTATTTTGATGACAAGGGAAATGAAATCGAAAAGGGTGTTTTTATAAAATCTTTGGGGCTCCCGGATGGTTTTGAAAATGTTGTCCAGAACTATTATGATCTTCTGTCCAGACAAGAATTTGCCAAGTGTTTTGAAATGATTGACCCCAAAGGTCCACTGATGGGAAGATTTGATAATAAATTTGATATCTATAATGCACAGCAATTGTCATCAAGGCTTGATCTAAGGGTTGTTTCTTCTGATATTACCGATTACCGCATGCAGTCCCTGGGCGATGGGAGCAAGATGGTTGAAGTGTATTTTAGGGTGCTTGGTTTTTTCAAACCTGCCATACCATACGATCCAAATCCACCGAGAGATGGTCAGGAAACCATGTCAGATCCTAACAGCGGGAAACCAGTCCCGCCGCCGCAACCAACCGGTGACTCTGGCGCCATGGATCTGAATTGGGAATACAGGTATTCCGGAGTTTCGAGAATGACTCTGTCTTGTCCATCCGGAAAATGGATGATATATGACCAGCAATAGTCTTGACGTTGCTTACAAACCAAGCTGGCTTTCCATGGTTGCTGCCATGGAAAGCCAGCTTTCATTTATGGGCAAGGAAGCCGATTACGACTGGATTTCCGGCATAACGGGTTTTGCCTTCAGGAATGCCGTTGAAGACCAGCTCCTGCCGGGGGCCTTCAACTTCAATTTTATATGGTTTGATACATTCCTTTCAGCTTATGACAGATTGGGTGTGTGTGTGGAAATAATATCCTGCCACGAACACCAGCTGACTTTTGATGCCCATCAGGACCTCTTGTGGGAGAGGATATGCCAGTCGGTTGGAAACAACCTTCCGCCGATGGTCTGGGAGAACTTTGAGTTTGGCGTTGTAACTGGTTTTGACAGGGAGCTTGCGAATTGGGAATGTGCCGGTGTGCAGGGAAAACTTGTCCACCCAAAGGCAAAGCTTGGACTGGGCGATGTCCCATTCCTTTTCGGGGCAATACCCGTAAAGAACGTCCAGTTCGATAAAACTCAGGCAGCAACAATGGCGTTGAGGGTAGCTGTTTCCGTAGGTTTCCTGTCCAAACCGCCCTATCCAACCGGATACAATGCCGTTATTGGTGTGGAGGCATACAGGAAATGGCAACAGGAGCTTGAAAAAGACTTTAATCTTTATGGCTGTTCCCATCTTATACAGACCCTGAAAGATGCTAGGGGATCAGCCTCATTATTTCTTGCCAAAGTATCAGAGCTCTATGATGGTGTCACATCAACACTGCTCATGAGAGCCTCCGAAAGATTTGCCCAGGTCCAGCACAAGCTAGGCGAGATGTCATTGCTGTTCCCTTATCCTGGTGAATTCAAAGCCGGAGAGATTGAGAGATCAAAAGGGAAAGAGATGCTTGAGGACTGCTATATAATGGAAACAGAGGGTCTGAAGCTGATAGCCACAGCTGTCGAGAGGCTGGATGCAAAGTGATTGATTTGCATATTCATACGGAGCTTTCACCGGATGCGAAGGGGACGTTTGAACAATATATCAGTTTTGCCATTGAACATGGCCTTAAAATTGTTGGTTTCACCGAGCACTGGGATTTTGACCGATTCGACCCGACATGCAATTTTGATGTCCACAAAAAGAGCCAGGAAATTTGCAGGGGGTATTGCGGGCCGATCGAGGTGCTCTACGGGGCAGAAATTGGCTATCACAGGATATATGAGGACTATGTCACAAAATGCCTTGATGAAGTGAAGCTCGATTTTATCCTGGGCTCCGTCCACGAGGTTGAAGGTCTGATGATTTCCGAGGTCGCAGAAACTGGAGAGTTTTTTAGCAAATTTGGCAAAAAAGGTTTCCAGATTTATTTTGAGGCTGTCGCAAATTTTGCCCAGGACGGGATCTTTGATGTCCTTGGCCACCTGGATGTCATAAAACGTTTTAGTGTCCTCTATGATTTTCCGTTCAAAGAAGAACAACACAAGGCGCAGATAATCGAGATACTGGATATTCTTGTCGCAAGGAACAAGGCACTTGAGATAAACACCTCCGGGTTGAGGCAGCCACCAGGCGCCTCGTATCCCAGTCTCAAAGTTGCAAGGTGGTTTTTCGAAAGGGGCGGGAAATACATAACCGTTGGCTCTGATTCCCATGAACCCGCGATGACCGGCAGGGGTTGTGATGAAACCATACAAAATCTTATCAACATGGGGATAATCGATATAACGATTTTCAAAGAGCGTTATCCCATTGTTCTTAATGTCATTGGTGAACCAAGCCAGGGGTTTGTCCGTAAATTGAGGTGAAGGAGGCAAGATGAAGAAAATCTTAACGAGCTTGATAGTGATAGCCACGATCATTAGTGTTGCGCCGTTTATGGCTTTTGCCAGAACTGACGAGATACACATTTCAACCGGCCAGCTTGTTGTCGGAATGTCATCTGAAATTACAATTATTATCAGGGAAACCGGAACCAGGGCACTTGTGCAGGGCGCTGAAGTCGTGATGGATGGTTGCGGCATAAACACCAGAAGGACCACAAATGCCAAGGGAGAGGCCGTTTTCAATGTCGTACCCACCGAAACCGGAAAGGTCAAAATAACTGCAACGATACAGGGCATGAGGCCAACAGGTACCGAGATACCCGTCGTTCCAGACAAGAGCCCGCCACCTCTTGATCTTGATCCGCTGGTCCCCATAACAAACCAGCCTTCAATGACCGTTGTTGGAAGAACAAGGCCGGGCACCGAGGTTTATGTTGGCAGGGTCAAAGCCATTGTTGATGAAAAGGGCAGTTTCAAGGCAACAATCCAGCTTTCCGAAGGCGACAACCATATTGTTGTGAAGTCTTCAACCCAGTATGCCTCAACGACAAAGGAATTTCTCGTAACGCTCGACACGAAGGCACCAGCAGTAATCATCGAGAACGATTTTGGGAAAGAGGACTACGTTGATGTAAAGACAATCACTGTGAAGGGTAGAATCGATCCCGGTTCAAAGGTCATCATCAATGGCGTTGAAGCAACGGTTGTAAACGATTTCTTCATCTGCCAGATACCGGTGAATCCTGGCAAAAATACGCTCACAATCGTTGCCACAGACCAGGTGGGCAACAAAACAACGATTGAAAAAGAAGTCCTGGTCTACACCATGAAAAACATCAAAATAACAATAGGCAGCACCACGGGTTATGTTGATGGCAAGGAAACCACCCTCGATACTCCTCCTGCAATTACTGGAGGCAGAACGATGATCCCCCTTCGTTTCGTTGGTGAGGCTTTTGGGGCAATAGTCGCCTATGAACAAACCACAAAACAGATATCCATCCAGTACGGACAGAAGAGCATTGTGCTGACAATTGGGTCAAACCAGGCCACAATTGACGGGAAGGTCGTCACACTTGATGTGCCAGCCCAGATTTGGAGTGGCAGGACGATGGTCCCGGTGAGATTTATTGCCGATGCTTTTGAAGCAAGCACCAACTATGACTCGCCAACGAGAACTGTTACAATCACCAAAAAGATACTGCCTTAAAAAATCCTGTTCAGCTATTTCTAAAAAAAGCCCCAGCTTCATGCTGGGGCTTTTTTTAGTTAGAATTCGCCAAAATCTTTGATAACTAATTTTTTCAAAGTTTCTGGAATATGGTTTGTTTTCTTTAGCAATATTTTATAATCAAGTTCTTCAATCCACCAGTGTATTGGTGTGCTTCCAAAGCATGCTACCCAGAAATTTCTCATTAAATTGATACATGTTTTTGAGCAATTATATGCTTCTTCTAAATCTTTTACCCAACTTTTGCCAGGTACTTCAAAACAAAACTTGTATTCTCCATTCTCGTAAGACTCATTGATGTATTCTATATTATCAAAATCATCACTCCACTGTCTCACCTTATCTAAATCTTTTGCATTGCCATCTTTACCGATGAGCTTTTTTGGAATCTTTGGCGAACAACCATGAGTATAATAATTTCTTTTTGAATTAAGTGATTCAAACTGTTTTATTGATTCTTTAAATTCGTCCCTATTTGTTATTGATGTATTATTAATCCTATTGATTAATAAGGGAACATTATCTAAAAGTTTAATTATTGATAATGGTTTTAGTATGTCTTGATTATCTTTATTCTCGAGGTTATATCCAAAAAATGTTAATTGTTCCTCCAACGATAATGTTTCATGAATTGAATCTTGAGATGAATAAAAAAATGATCTGCTAATGTGGTGCACATAAGCTTCAACCAAAGTGCAAAAACTCAAGAAAGATGCCCTGGCGTATTCAATTGGCCTATATTTCCTGGGGTAAAAAAGTTCACCTGTTGTGTTATTAGAAAACTCTTCACTGACATTTTCCAATTCTTCAAAAGCTTTACTCAAAAAATAAAAAGCTTGTGAAGCTTGCCAAGAAACAAACTCACTCGACGGTATCTTTATTTTATTCAATTATCCCTCCAAAAATAATTTATAAATCAACAATTCAATTGTCAATTACCTCTGGATCAAATAAAAAAGCGCCCCTTTTGAGGGCGCTTTTTTGGATTTTATTTATTGCAGTGTATTACTTGACCACCACTTTGATGTGTTTTGTTGCCTGTTTATTGTACCTGTCGTTTACGGTGCAGGTCACTTCGTACTCTCCAGTCTGCTGGAATGAGTGCGAAATCTGGAGCGGTTTGTTTTCTTCTATATTTCCAATGGATGCCCCTGATTTGTCGCCCCAGTCAATGTTGTAGGAGAACGGGCCATTGCCATTCCAGATGGTGAGATCGAAGATCGTTTCGGCGCCAGCTTTTACTTCCCTGTCCTTAAGGATGAAGTCAAAGTCTGCTTCCGGGAACCCGGTTGAATCCTGCAGGACCAATACCGAGGCGTAATCTTCAACCGACAGTACTCCGCTTGTTCCGGCAGTTGCCTTGTTGATGACCTGCTTGCCGGCATAGGTTGCGTCGACAACTTTGGCCCAGAGCCTGACTGTGTAGCTTTGCCCTGCGCCAAGCCTGCTTATTTGCCATTTTGCGCCAGTTGGTGTTGTGATCGCCGATGGTTGCGCCTTCACTATGACCATGCCCTTTGGCATGACATCCTGGATCAGGATGTTGTTGAGGGCCACTGTGCCGGTGTTTGAAACCTTCATGGTGTAGAGGATTGTCTGGTTCAGGGCAACTGTTGACGGGCTGGCCTTCTTTGTGAATTCCAGGCCAATGGAGAGTGGGTTGACTGTCACGCTCTCGGTGGCATCTGTTTCGATCGTGTACTCCAGAGTGTCAAGAATACCTCGCATTGTGGCCTTGTTTGTTATGGAGCTCTGCCCTGCATCAACCTGTTCGGCTATTTTTGCACCCCAGACAATCTGACCCGGGAACGTGGATGTGGTGAAATCCATTATCGGATAGGTCACATAGACATCATAGTCGTTGTCCTTGTTGTCTGACATTGCAAAGTACGGTGTGCCGTCACTTGCTATTGCAACCTGCGGATATGTGCTGTCAGAATCGCTCTCCGTTATTTTTTCTACCGGACCGTTTAACAGGAGGTTCGACCAGCCATTCTTGAACCATCTGAAGTGGATGTCTCCAATGCCGTCTTTCTGGCTGTTCCAGATGACTGCGGGAAGTCCTCCTGGAAGGAGCGCTATATGTGGGGTAATGTCGCTATCAGTTGACAATGAAAGTATGTCATAGCCAGTGGAATCATTCGCGGCACGCCATGCACCATTTGTATACTTTGAATAAACAATTTCCTGGCCAAGTCCTACACCGTCATCGCTCCAGACAACATGCGGTATATCGCCCTGCATTGCGATGTTTGGATAGCTATGTGAAAGGCGGTTATTTGGCATGAGGTATTCAAAGATTGGCGTGGTGCCATCAAAGCCTGTCCAGGCGCTCCCGTTCCACTTTGTTGCCCTCAGATCATCCTGTATGATGAACCACCACATATACCTTATGGTTTCGTATACGAAGTGTGGTTGTCCTTGTGTGTTTATGCCAATGCTTATTCCGTATGGATAAGCAGATCCGGTGTTGCTTACAAGCTCAATACCAGGGGTTCCTGTAATTGTTGTCCACTGTGTACCGTTCCATTTTGTGAAGTAAAGACCTCTTTGTGTTGTATAGCTGTAGCTGTTTCCAAAGACGATGTTTGGCATGTTGTTGGACAGGGCAATTCTTGGGAGAAGATAGTTGTTCAAATCACCTATTGAGGTGGTAATGTTTTCATATCCTGGCGTTCCATTGGCCGTTACAAGCTGGGTTCCGTTCCATCTTGTGTAAAGGACCTGATAGTGGTTTTGCCAGCCAGCTGTCCAGTTTTCAACCCATACAAAGTGCGGATTGTTGTTTGAGTCGAGGACCATATCGACGTAGCTGCTGAAATTCCCTGTGTTGGAGATATTGGACACACCTGGTGTTCCATCAATCCCGACCCACTGGGTTCCGTTCCATTTCCTAAAGAAAATCTCGGTGTTGTCAGGGTTGCCGGTTGTCGAATCCTGCCAGCAAACATAAATATTGCCATCAGAACCGATTTTCATGACAGATCTGTTCGATGAGCCAGTGTTTTCGCTGATATTGTCCATCCCTGGAACACCATTTGAAAGCTTCATGAGGCGACCGGAGCCTTCTATCTCATGCAATGCCCAGCGTAGTCTATAGCCACTTCCTGCGTTTGCTGGTGGGCTGGAATTTATCCAGGTTCCGCCATTGTCAGGAGAGTAGTGGGTTGGTTTTGGGAATGCTGTTCCGGTATAGTTTGTTCCGGTTGGGATTATGTCATCGACATAGAGTTTTGTGAAGTGGTTTTTTTCGGTTGGATCGTAATTAAGTGCATAATAAAGATTGGAGCCCAGGGTTACAGGCTTGCCGTTATCTGTGTACGAGCCAAAGCCATATTTGCTGACCCCTTTTCTGAAGTCAAAGCGGTAATTCTTGGCCGGCCTGACAATGAGTTCGATGATGTCTTCGTGGTATAGCTTGCCAGAGGTTGCTCTCACTATAACGTAGTACTTGCCTATCTTGAGTGGCAGCTTTCTGAAAACGTCCATAAAAGTTATCGTGGAAGCACCTGAGGTCAGATATGCTTTTACAGACTGTATCTTTGCGTTAAGTTCTGCATCGACAAAAGAAATAGACAGTTCAACATTTCCACTAAAGCCATTGAGTGATTTTGTTTCGAGCTTGAATGTCTCCACATCCATGTTTGTTTGTACTATCCTGCTTTCAGGATATGCTCTGATGGTAAAGTCAGGCTTTGTTGATTCGTATTGCACAACAAGAGCGAATGGCTGTGGGCCCTGAAGGATGTTTGATCCAACAACTGATACGGTGTATTGGCCAGAATAGGTAGAATTGTTGAGGGTCACTCCCTCAACATTGTTTAGCTCATCAGTTGCAGTTGGGTTTGGGGTTGATTCGGAGGTTCCTGCATTGAACTGGTTCCCCCAATAGGTATTCGTACCACCGGGAGAGGTGACAACAAGATCAAGGTTGTTTACCAGATTGGGGTTTGCTCCTGGCACAGAATAGAAATCTGTCCAGACGAGCGTTGCCTTGAATGTTCCTGGCCCGGCCATAATTGGGAAATCAATCTTTTGTCCAGTCCAGATGCCTTTTTTGTAATCATAATATCTGCGAACTGTTGGATTGGCAGGGTAGAGTGTTTTGTAGAGATCAACATATCCCCAGCCACTGTTTGTATTTGGGTAGTAAAGGGCAGTTCCATTGTAATCTTCCCTGACATTGCGGGCTCCATTGATGAGCATTGCTTTTACAATTGCTGCTGATGGGGTCAGTCTGGTTTGTCTTTCCCTGAACCATTGCCTTGTGAGTGCGGCGCAACCGGCCAGGTTTGGTGTGGCCATCGAAGTGCCATCCCAGTCAAACGAGTAATATGGTGGAGAGCCAAGCCTTATTCCGGTCACTTTTTGTCCAGGTGCCATGATGTCTGGTTTAATCCTGCCATCTTCAGTAGGCCCTCTTGACGAAAACCTTGCTATTGCCTCAGCATGATTGCCATGAACCCTGAGGCCTGAATTGTGCGTAAAAGCGAGTGCTGGCGTAATGAATATTCTTGGTGGGCTCCCGGCCGTTCCGGTGACCCTGCAGTATTCATCTTCAGCTGGACTATTATTACCAACGATGCACACACGCGTTCCGTTTGAGAAGCCTGTCGTGCTTCCAACCTGAAGTATTGTTGTGCCTGCATTTGCATTGACTGCGAGTGTTGCATTCGGTTTGTCATTTCCTGCTGCACCGACGCAGATGGCGTTTTTGGATGTGCTTGGGATTCCGGTTGTACCTGCATAAGGACCAGAATTACCTGCACCTATTGTTACCACCATGTCGGGGTTTTCCCTTATAAACCAGTCTACATACTGGCATTCGCTATCATAAGTGTTCCAGGAAGAGCCCCACGAGTTTGTGTGCACCCTTGCGCCAAGTTTGTATGAATCCGGCAAGCCTGGGTTCATGAAACCAAGGCCTCTCTGCACTATCAGATTTGCTTCCGGGGCTACACCTGCATACTGGCCGTTTGAATGGCCACCATTGCCCAGAACCTGGCCTGCAACAAAAGTGCCGTGACTGTGCACATCGTTCCATGGTTTTGACTGGTCTGGGTCAGGTCCGGAGTAGGTCATGTATGGATAATCATTGTATCCGAAATGGCCAACAACCCTTGGCGGTGTCCCATAATCGGTATTGAGTGTTGCGAGGTTTCCTGTGTCGCAACCTGTATCTTGTACGCACACCGTTTCGCCCTTGCCCTTGAGACCCATGTCCCAAACGCCTGTGGAAGAAGCGGAAAGTGGCGGTGAAGAATTGGCCGTTCTTGCCTGGATACCCATTATTTCCCTGGAGTAATCCATGAAAATTTCTCTTGGGGCATACCTGCCAATATTTGAAACAGCAACGTCCCTTGCTATGGTTTCAACATCATTGACCGTGCATTTTACAACAAGATTTCCATTTTGTGTGTTGCCACCGAAAGTAATTTCAAAAGGTAACCTCTTTGCAACAACTTCCGGGGATTCACCCTGGTACAATGAAACATCGAGCTGAACATTGCCCTTCTCGTCAGGCGTGATGTTGTTTTCTATTTTATAAAACGGGTGGATTGGAGTTCCACCGGTTACTTTTTCAAAATCTTTTATCGAAGTGGCAACAGAAGGAGTTGCCTTGACTATAAGCGCATTCTGGTTGAGTGTGCCTACGATTGTTCCGCCAGACACAGAAACAAATTTTTTCCATTCTTCCTTGATCGGGCCAATGAATTGAAAAATGAAGTATGTGTAATCGCCTGGCGATGGCATGCCAATCTGCAGATTTTCCGGAATTGCAGCTTCTGGCATGAGGATTTTGTCCTGGTCGGGATGCAATCTGGTACTGTTGATCTGGACGGTGTCGTAACCTACGCAGGGTTGCACATCAAATCCCTTGTTTCTGAGTTGTTCTGCAGACGTTTGTGGAAGATTTGCAAGAACAAAGCATCCATAATCTTCAACGATGCTTGCTCCAGAAAGGGTCAAAACCTCTCTTGTAGCGTTTTCTCTTGTGAAATAAATTTTAAAAAGAGGCCCGCTGGCTTTTATGGACAAGATAGTCAATGATGACAGGAGTAAAGTGAAAATGATTAGGATTGATACAGGTTTAAACCTTTTCATGACATACCTCCAATAAATTAATTCAACAATTACATTTCAAACGCTATCAGTTTATGTTAACAAATTATTTTTTCAAGCCGTGTTTTCTTTATTGAGAAATGGTTTGTTTTGACTTTAGAAAGGTTAAATATCATGGTTTGTAAATATGACAATGTTAGTGAAAACGTCGATTTTTAGCAAAATTGTGTATTTTTTGCGCAATCAATTCAATCTTTATGTGTTGACCTGAGCAGTCACATGCAAATATAATCTCCCCCAATGGTTACCATTAATGCCAATCCTGATGATCTATTCCAGGAGTTGGTTGAAAAAACAAAATATCTTGGTGATGTCAAAGGAAAACTTCTAGAAGCCTACCAGACAGCATCAAAGTATCATGCTGGCCAAAAAAGAGAAAGCGGCGAAGACTACATAACACACCCTTTGAGTGTGGCCAATATTCTTGCTGAACTAGAAACAGACCTCCCGACATTACAGGCTGCAATTTTGCATGACACACTTGAAGACACACCCCTTAAAGAAGAAGAACTAAAAGAAAAATTTGGTCTGGAAGTCCTTTCTATCGTCCAGGGAGTGACAAAGCTGTCGAAGGTACAGTTCAGGTCATCCAAGGAGCAGCAGCTTGAAAACACCAGAAAAATGCTTCTTGCGATGGCATCAGACATCAGGGTGGTTTTGATAAAGCTTGCTGACAGACTCCATAATATGCGGTCAGTAGAGGTTTTCAGAAAAGATAAACAAAAAAGAATCGCAACAGACACAATGGAGATTTTTGTACCTTTGGCGTCCAGGCTTGGAATATACAGAATAAAATGGGAACTTGAAGACCTGAGTTTCCGCTATCTTGAACCAGAAGTTTATTACGATTTGAGCAAACAGGTTGCCTTGAAAAGGTCTGAGAGGGAAAAACTTGTTCAGCAAGTCATGGAAGAGCTCTCCGAATACCTGAAAAACAACGACATAAAATGCGAGATTTCCGGCAGGGCAAAGAACCTTTATTCGATCTACAAAAAAATGGAAGCTGAGAAAAAGGGGCTCGATGAAGTCTTTGACCTCCATGCAGTCAGGGTGCTGGTCGATGATATTTCAACTTGCTACAAAGTGCTTGGTATCGTCCATTCAATATGGAAGCCATTGCCTGGAAGAATAAAGGATTACATCGCAGTACCAAAATCCAACGGCTACCAGTCCTTGCACACCACGGTTATTGGTCCATGGGGCAATCCTGTTGAAATACAGATCAGGACGCATCAGATGCATGATGATGCCGAGTATGGCATTGCGGCCCACTGGCGTTACAAGGAAGGAAAAATCCAGTTCTCTCCAGATTACAACCAGAAGCTTTCCTGGCTCCGCCAGCTCCTTGAATGGCAAAGAGAAATAAAACCTTCGGACGAGTTTGTGGAAATGGTCAAAACGGACCTTTTCTCGGACGAAGTCCTCGTTTTTACTCCGAAAGGCGACATTATCAACCTTCCGGTTGGTGCTACGCCGGTGGATTTCGCATATCGAATCCATACCAATGTTGGACATAGCTGCATTGGTGCTAAGGTCAACGGCCAGATTGTCCAGCTTTCATACAAGCTGCAGACCGGCGACAGGGTACAGATACTTACAAGCAAGCACATAAATGGCCCCTCAAGAGACTGGCTCAAATTTGTTGTTGCACATTCAACGAAGGAAAGAATCAGGTCATGGTTCAGGAAACAGACTGAAGAAGAACAGCCAAAACAAAAGGATGAGCCGGAACCAGTCAAGGCGCCACCCAAACCAAGAAAACTCCCTAAATTTGGAAAAGGTTCGCCAATGATTTCGGTAAAGGGGATAGATAATGTACCTTTGATGCTCGCAAGGTGTTGCAACCCGATATATGGCGATCCGATTGTTGGTTATATAACAAGGGGAAGAGGTATAAGCATCCATAGGGTCAATTGCCAAAATTTGGCCCAGCTCAAAAAGGACAGTGAAAGGATACTTGAGGCCGAATGGATAAAGAGTGATTTAATCAGGGCCTATGTCGTCAACATCTCGACAACTGTTGAAAACAAACCTGGCGTTTTGGCAAAACTTTCAAGCGTCATCTCGGAAGAGGGTGTAAACATCCAGATGGCAAAAGCAACACCTGTGGACACACAAAGATCACGCGTTATGTTCGCTATTGAGGTGACATCCATCAAGGAATTGCAGGACCTCATCTCCAGGCTCGAAAGGGTGCCTGAGGTAAAGAAAGTGGTGAGGCATTGAGAGCAGTTGTGCAGAGGGTTGGCAGGGCATCAGTGTCTGTGGATAGGAAAGTTGTTGGCCAAATTGAGTCTGGATTGCTTGTTTTTGTTGGTGTTGGCCAGGGCGATGCCCAGCAGGACGCTGACTATATCGCAACAAAAATCCTTGGAATGCGGATATTTCAGGATGATACAGGGAAGATGAATCTGGATGTAACCCAGATTGGTGGATCAGTGCTTATTGTTTCTCAATTTACACTCTTTGGCGATGTGAGAAAGGGCAAGAGACCCGATTTCACAATGGCTGCTTTGCCAGAAGATGCCAAGGGTCTCATCGAGCAAATCATACAGAGAATCAACAAGGCTGATATTCCAGTCCAGACAGGTATCTTTGGTGCGCACATGGTTGTTGACATAGAGAATGATGGCCCTGTAACGATAATGCTTGATTCAAGAAAGGTTTTTTGAGAAAAATGAATATAGAGAGGTTTATCACCAATTTTGAGCAACAAAACAACACTTATCTGGCCTATTGTCCTGGAAGCAAGGAAGCAATTGTTATAGACCCATCTTTCGAGATTGATCCAGTCATTGAGAGGATAAACGAGCTTTCATTAAAGGTCAGATTCATTATCAATACACACAGCCATTTTGATCATATCGCAGGCAATGACGCAGTGAAGAAAGCAACTGATGCCAAACTGGCAATACACAGCATTGAAGCCGGCAACCTTCCTGATCCTGAAAAAAACCTTTCATCGGCTATACCACCTGTTGTTACATCTGGGCCAGCCGACATCCTTTTAGAGGAAGGCCAGGAGATTGTGATGGAAACCCATTTGGGGCCAGTAGTATTTAAGGTCCTCTGGACCCCGGGACATAGCCCGGGCCATATCTGCCTAAAATTTCACAGGGGAATTTTTACCGGAGACATAATTTTTGATGGTTCCATCGGCAGAACAGACCTCCCGGGTGGCAATATTAAGGACATGAAAAATTCACTGACGAGGCTCTGGAAGGAACTTCCAGACGACTTTGAAATTCTGCCTGGTCATGCAGAAACCTCCACGGTTGCGAACCAGAGGCATTCAAATTATCTCTGGGAGCACATGGCCATCTAAAACTGTCTGATAACCGCTTTCACTCTTCCAATTACAACGAGATGATCGTTATCTACAACAAGTGAGTCTCTATCGCTTGCAATTGGTTTTACGATTGCTTTGGTTCCGAAATGGTACAGTCTTCCAACAACAGGTTTAAATCCATCGACTAACCCTGCCATCAGGTCTCCATCCATCAACCCGTTTCCGGGTACAACAATTAGATAGTCACCGTCATTTATGCCTGCCTGGATGAGGTAATTGCCTTGTACCTGTGCGGCTACTGCTCCGCTATCTGTCCCGGCGATGCTTGACATGTCGAGTTTTCCAAGAGGTATTTGTTTTAGCGGATCAGAAAGTGCCTGCAATGTTGTTATCGGAAGCTCAAGGCTCTCGCCTGGCTGTCTGAGTTGGAATGATCTTGCCTTATTGGGATGTCTTGCGAGATATCCCTTGTTTGTAAGTTTTGCTATGTGCTCATGGATTGTTGATACAGATGACAGTCCGAGTCCAATTCTTATTTCATCTAAACTGGGGGCAAAGCCATGGTGTGTGTAGAAGTCTTTTATGTAGTCAAGGACTTCTTTTTCTCTTTTAGTAAGATACGCTACCATTGTCCACACTCCTTCTACTATACTTACGGCATTATTGTGATTTTGGTTCAAAACCAAGATTTAACCCCCCCGTGTTCGTTAATTTCATAATACGCATACCGTAATTATACCGAAAACTGTAAATATGTCTAATGACCCTCCCAGTGGTTTCAACATGCCACAACATGATATTGTGCGCTTGTACTGTGCAATAATATCACAATGGCTAATATAGCCATATATATGTCCTAAACTGCCACAAATGACATAATGTGAAAATTTAACACACTATATGACAGCTATAATATCTTAAATACCTAATTAGTCATTATATGACAGGAAAAATAATTTAACCTATTGACAAGCAAATATATGACCAATATCCTAACTCCAGGTGACTTAAGGAGGCCAGTCATGGAAGAAAAGAAACTTTTAAGCCTGAAGGAAGCTGCTGAAATGCTCGGCATTCACTACACAACAATGAGGCAGTACGTCCGTAAAGGGAAATTTCCTGTCGTACGGATAGGCCGTCTCCTCAAGATTGAGGCAAAAGACATTGAGGAGTACATAAGAAAAAACAAAACGGTGCTAGAAGAGCACACAAAAAAATGATTGTTCCTATGGAATCATTAAACCGTTATTTGGCGTTTTTCGTATTAGTTTTGACCAAAAAAACCCCAAAAAAAGGCGCAGGTCCAATATTTAGCGCAAAAGAAAGGAGCGCTGTATGAAAAAGCTATCTATCGCCTTGATTGCCTTTGCGATCACTTTTGGCTTTTTAGCGCCATTCCCGCAATTAGTTAATGCTACACTTACAACACCAAAACTGACCGTGACCCCAACCACTTGTGAAACAGTGGCGCAATTTGTCTTTACGTGCCAGAATAGTGCCCAGTTTGATGAGATACAGATCCAGTTCCCTCCGGCTTTTGTCTTGCCTACTACTATATCCACCTCATCTATATATGTTATGGGTGCGAATGTGACATCCGTCACAGTGTCAGGGCAGACAATCAGAATAACCACAAACACCTACCCACCTACCCCTCCATTCTCGCCCTATCAGATGCAGGTGACCATATACACCACTGCCAATGTCAAAAACCCGCCTTGTGCCAGCTGTGGTCTCCAGAACATCACACTTTCCAGCTTGCTGTCTAGTGCCGTAAACGGCTCGATGGCCTATTCGTATACGGTGGAATCCAAAACTGCCAATGCTACCGTAGTGGTCGATCCGCCAACGACACAGTCCCAGGCCCAGTACGACATGACTTTCCGTCTTGGTGCCTGTGGTGCGCTTGCGGCTGGACAGAACATTGTCATCACCTTCCCATCAGGGACCCAGTTGCCGTATACCAACATAAATAAAGATTATGTCAGGATCAGCAATGGAGCTGCCTTTCCTCTGGGTCCGTTTTATACACCATCTTCGGTGACCGTGAGCGGAATGAATGTGACTATAGTTCTTCCATCGGCAATCCCGGCAAATGATTATGTACAGATAGTTTTCCTCAACTCATTCGGAATCAAGAACCCGTACACTGCCGGCTACATGAAGCTCTCCATCTACACATCCGTTGAGCTTTTCATGATGGAATCCCAGCTATATCCGATTGCAAACCATCCGGTAGTTACAGCCTATCCAAACTCAATAAACTCAGGACCTGCCGAATACAAGATAACCTGGACCCTGCCAACTGGTGTTTCCCTTTCAGGGAACAATGGAGACTGGATCGAGGTTTCTTTTGCCAACGAAATGCCTTTGAATCCACCTGTAATAAGTTCAATCACAAACACCTTCCCTCCAACCCCTCCAAGCTCAACCTGTATCCTTCAAAACTCAACCTATGGGACCCTTTATTACAGCACATCGATCACTGCAACTGGCACCAAGCGTCTCCAGATAGTTTTGCCTCCTGGTTTTGAAGTGTTGTCAGGTGGCCAGCTGGTTGTGACTTTCACTGCTGGTGCCGGTCTTATCAATACTGCAACACCAGGTTCATACAGGATATATATAAGGCATTCAAAATTTGTGTCCTCTTATGACTGGATCCCGTCCGATGCCTTCTCGATATATGACGCAGTCCAGTTTGTTCCGGGAGATTCTTATGTCCGTGTGAAGCCACCAACAGTTATCAAACCTGCGCAATATACTGTAAAGTTTAGAGTTGGGACTCCAGGAAGACTTAACAGAGGCACAGGAACCATTACCATCAACTTCCCATCAGGTACCATCATCCCATATAACATGTCTGCGGGTTCTGTGTGGATGATCTGGGGCGCAAACCCAGCGATGGCAGAGTTTAATCCAAGTTTCGATTGCCCGCCTCAACCGGCAACAGGTTCGACATACACGGCCTACCAGCTTGATTTGAACCCAAAAGTAAATGGCCAGTCCGTGACGTTGACAGTCCCGATGGGTGCCGCAGCAGATATTCTGGATAATGATTATGTGGTGATTAGGTTCTGTCTCTCGGCGAACATAACGAACCCTGCCACTGTGGGCAATTACACCCTGCAGATCAAAACCACAACCCAGCCCAACTATGCTGTTTCCCCCTTCTACAGGATTGCAAACACCATTACACAGGTATCTGTAAAGCCAACCCCAAACACTGTTTGTTCAACAAAAACCCAGTATGAGATACAATTTTATGTTGGATCATCGGGCACACTCTCCGGGAATGCCGGTGACTACATCGACATAGACTGGGGCGATCAGACTGTTCCAGACCCGATCCAGAATCCTGCACCGGATTTCTCGTCCATACAGAACACATTCAATTCCGCAACTGCACCAATGGAGCCTGGTTGTTGGGTTTCTCCGCCATTTACCGGTTATGCTGCGAGATGGGACATCATATTTAAAACTGGTGTTGCTCTTGTTGGTGGAACAAGCACTGTAACACTTATTTTCCCACCGACAGTCACCCTGCCAGCCACCTTCCCGGCTGGCAGCATTTATATGAGCACAAACCCATTTGAGCTCATTGATCCTTCACCTCCAGCCGCGCCTGCTGCGCCTGCTGTTGATGTTACAGGCACTGCTGTTATTTCTGGCCAGAGAGTGACCCTTACAGTGCCATCAGCTTTTGCTGTTGGTGCGAAGATCTACACAAGGTTCAGGAACATCGCCAATGTTGTAAATCCAACTGCGCCTGGTTCTACGTATTCAATCCAGATTCAGACAAGGGCCAATCCCACTACCGATATCCAGACCCCCACAGTTTCAACAAACTTTGGAATTACCAATGATTACATTTCATCTGGCCCGGCTTCTGCAGTGGATGCCCAGTGGGCAGGCCATTATGTCAGCGTTGTCCCAACACTCTTCCCGGCACATGCTTCAGCACAGTCTCAATACGTGTTCTCCTTCCAGGTTGCAGCTGCCAATCCACTCACTGCAACATCAACACTTACCCTCCAGTTCCCGCCAGGAACAGTAATCCCGTCAACGATATCGCCTGCATCAATAAGAATTTCTGACCAACCAACTGCTGGCCCGACTCCACCATTTGTATTTGACGAAACGACTGGAACGCCTGGCTTGCAACCTGTCAGTGTCGCAACCGACCCGACAAACAGGCGTATAACGATCACTGGACCAGCTACAACTGCTGGCAACACAAACATCTATGTCCTTATCCGCAAGGATGCCGGCATAAGGAACCCATCGAACCCATCCATCTCGAACCAGATATCCATCAATCTTGATAACACTGGTTCACCTAATGATGGCGTTGCCACAATGTCTGAATTCTACGCGATAATCCCGCCGCCAATTGGTGGCGCGGCACTTCCGCCTAACTCCATAAAGATGGGTGGAGGATACTATTATTCAGGCTATTTTACGAACTATGTCACCAACGTACAGGTACTCAGTCCGAAGAGACTCAGGCTCTGGATACCAGCTGGAATGCAATTCCAGCAGTCACAGCCTGTCACCATCACATTCACCGACGTTGCGAACCTTGTCAACACATGCACTGCTGGCTCTTACAAAATAAGGGTTTCAACCAGCCAGGAGCCTGAGGCAATCGATAGCCTCCCATATTCAATAGTTGATGCTGTCCAGTTCACATGCGGTGAGTATCCAAAGGTCGATCCTCCAACGATTAGCGCAGAGGGTGTTTATGACCTCAGCTTTACGGTTGGCCCGACAGGTGGTCTCAATGCAAACGTTGATTCGATAACGGTTGCTTTCCCAAGCCAGACCACAATGCCGTATAACATGGCAGCTGGTGGAATCTATGTTTCCACTCTGCCAATAACTGGATCCGATTGCCCACCACCGTTGCCGGCAAAACCTGTCACCTTCCCGCCAACAATCAGTGGTTCTGCCGTAACGTTTATAACACCAATTCCTATAGGAAATGGCCAGACGGTATATGTGAAATTCTGCAAGTCTGCAGGAATAAAAAATCCATACACTGCCGGCAATTATACCTTGCAGGTAAAAACTTCATCACAGCCGACATACGCAGTTTCATGCCCTTATGCAATAGGAACTGCAATTTCGAATGTTGACGTCAAAGTCATACCGAATGCTGCCTGTAATGCCAATGCACAGTACGAAGTGAGCTTCCAGCTCGGCCAGTCAGGCGGACTTTCAGGGCAGAACTCTGATTATGTCGAAATTGACTTTGCACATCCATTCAATGTCAATGGTGCCTCGGTACAAAACGATTTTCTTAATCCGGCCCAGAGACCTTCACCATCATCAATAATCTGCTCGCCCTATACTGGTGGCTATGGCTATGGCTCTTCCACTGCAATAATGGTGCAGGCGCTCTCGTCGAAGAAATTGAGGATATACCTTGCCCCAAGCTTTACGACACAGGGTGGGCAGACCATGCAAATCATCTTCACTCCTGGTGCAGGTCTTATAAACAATTGCTCTCCTGGAACATACAAGCTATATGTTTCAACCAGCAAGGAAGTTGTTTCTTCTTCCTCAAAACCTTATGAAATTGCAGATGCGGTAATATTCGATCCTGGAATACCAGTGAATGTCGTGCCTCCAACAATAAGCAAAGAGGCACAGTACACCATAGTATTCAAGATCGGCTCAACCGCCACCCTCAATGCCAATACTGGCACAATCACTATTGCTTTCCCAGCAGGCACACAAGTTCCTTATTCGATGGCTGGTGGTACGATATGGATCGCAAGAAATACCCTCTTCACTAACAATACTTGTCCGCCTACACATGCTGGTGCACTGGGTGTTGATTATGCCCAGGTTGCATTGCCACCAACAATAACCGGGCAGATTGTCACATTTACTACACCAATAACAATCAGCCCAGGCCAGTATGTTAGTGTCAGGTTCTGCAAAACCTCTGGAATCAAGAACCCTCCAACGGCTGGAGCGTACACATTGCAGGTCAAGACTTCATCACAGCCTGCCTATGCAACGTCATATCCTTATGCCATTACCTCTGCCGTCTCGAACATCAAGGTAATTCCAAATCCGAACACTGCTTGCTCAACTGATGTTGAATACAAGATCGAGTTTACAAACAGCCAGTCCGGCCAGCTCTCAGGAAACGTTGGTGACTACATTGAAGTTGACTTCAATGACATCAGCAACCCTGCACCTGACAAGGCCTCTATTACAAACTACTTCAACCAGGGCCAGACAATTTCAAACCTTTACATCAGGCCGCTCCCCGTTGCTATTACCAACGCATTTACGAGGCATGACATAAGCTTCGGTGTTGGTGATACTGGAGGACTAAACCCTGGTGATACAATCACGATTGATCTTCCAACCAACATGGTGCCGATTGTTTCCGGCCAGTGCTACCTTTCAGACATTGATTACAGTTACTACAGCTTCCATCACTCGGCCGATCTCACGCTTGATTCGGTCACAAACCCGCCCGGACATGCAATACTTGCCAATTTCACAACCACGGGCACCAGGGTCATAATAACGGTACCTGCTGGCCTGACTATTCCAAACAATGGAAAAGTCTATGTCAGGTTCCAGTATGGCGCTCTCTACAACCCATCAACTGTTGGAAGCAACTATGTTATTTCGGCATTCACAAGCAAGCAGCCACAGCCTGCCACGTCAAACTACTTTGGTGTCACATCAGACCGTGCGCTTGGCCCGATAGACAACCTGAATGAGGACTATCCGACACCAAGCCTTCCACCCCAGGCAATCCCGTCAACTGCCCTATCTTCAACAAACCTTGATGTCAGGTTCTCGTTTGTTGGTGGTTTTGTCGCCCCCAATATTCTCACAATCAAGCTCCCATCAAGCTTCTCTGTTCCATCGAGCATAAGCAGGACTGCTGTTTACCTCTCTGCAGGTATGGCAGCCGTTGGTGGAAACCCGTTCCTTAATATGGCCAATCCACCGGCAGTTCCTGGCCCTGGCATTGTCTACAATCCGGACGTTGATCCAGTTGTCGTCCCGGGACCTTCAGGTACAGAGATAAGAATAACTGCACCTGCTGCGCTTCTTCTTACCCCATTCGATACGATAGATGTCCGCCTGACCCCGCTGGCAAATGTAAAGAACCCGGCAGTTGCTGGAAGCTATGCACTTTCTCTGACAGCCTCCTCTGGCGCCCCGCTTCCTCTCGAATCAGAAACTGAATATCTGGCTGTTGTTCCTGCAAACAATCCTGCAACTTCCTCTTCAATTTCACCATCAGCAATAACTCTCAGCCTTGGTGCAGGCTATGGTTATGGAACGGGTGCTGTAAATCCGTCATCCGTGGTTGTTCTGGGTCCAAAGAGAGTCAGGATATATCTGCCTCTTGGATTCACAATCGGTCAGTCTTCAACGGCTACAATCACCTTCCTCCCATCTGCGAAACTCATCAACACATGCACCCCAGGTAACTACATCATCAAGCTGCAGACCAGCAAGGAACCGGTAGATATAGAATCGGCCGTTTACACAATCGTTGCAGCGGTTTCGAACATCAATGTCAGGGTTGTTCCACCAGTGGTCAGTACAAAAGCTGCTTACACAATAACCTTCAAGGACACTTCAACAATTGGCTTGAAGAAGGACCGCGACACTGTAACAATAGCGTTCCCGACAGGTACCCAGTTGCCGGCATCAGGTTCTGTGGCCATGGGTGCCGTTTATGTGGCAAAGGGTTCTGATTTCAATAACGATATTTGCCCCCCGACACATGCAGGGACCTATGGGCTTGATTACGCGCCACTCAATGCACCGCCTACGGTGTCAGGACAGCAGATAACAATCACTGTCCCGATAGATATTCCACCAGGTGAGTTCATATCGATAAGGTTCTGCGAAAGCGCTGGAATAACCAACCCGAATAACCCAGGATACTATACATTGCAGGTGAGAACTTCTGCCCAGCCAGATTTCGCGATCTCCAACCCATATGCAATAGTCACTGGTCTGAAGAGGCCAAAAGTGACTGTTGAACCAAATGTTGTCAGCAGGGCTCCAGTTCCGGGATGTGTTGCATCAACAATGACAATAACCTTCCAGAACGGGACTACCGGAACACTGACAAGGGGTAGTGGAAGAATATACATCACCCTTGAGCGTGACACTGTCACCAACAGAGGTTATGTCAGCTGGCCAATGTCTTCCATTCCGGCCACCTCGATCAGGGTCAATGGAGTTGTCTGCACGGTCAATGCCTCAATATATGTCAGCCCGACCGGAAGCAAGGCGCCAAGACCAGCACCAAGCTTTGCTGGAATGGTGACCCTTGAGATTATCACCCCAGTTGACATTACAGCTTCAAGTTCCATAAAGGTCGAGTTCCTTGAGACCTCAGGAATATGCAATCCGTATGTTGCAGGCAACTATACAGTCGCAGTGTGGACAGATGTCGAAACTGCTGCTGTTGAATCGGAACCATACTCAATAGTTGATGGCATATACATCATCTCTGTGGATGTCCAGCCGCCAACAGTCAGCATGGCTGCCCAGTACACAATCAACTTCCAGCCCTTCATGGCTCTGACTGCAAGCTCTTCAACGGTCACTGTGACATTCCCTGAAGATACGACTGTGCCAACAACGATGCTTCCTGGTCACATAATGGTCGATGATGATTCCAACTTTGGTGTTGACCCGCTTGATCCGACTCCACCAAGGGCAGCACTGACGCCGGTTTCTGTCAGTGGCAGATCTGTGACATTTACAATGCCATACAGCTTCCCGGTTGGTGTCCCGGCATGGGTCAGGTTCTCGCTGGAAAGTGGAATCAAAAACCCGACAAAGGCAAATGCTTACAGACTCAAAATGAGAACTTCACCACAGCCTAATGATGTGGATTCACCTTACTATTACATCATTGATACGCTTGGGGAGTTCACTGTCACGGTTGATCCGCCGATTTCGAACTATCCAAACGCAGCCTACACGCTCAACTTCACACTCTCACCAAAGGGTGGATTGACTGCGCACGTCAGCTACATAAAGATCACATTCCCGAACAATGATATAAATGGATCAGGTGGTGGTTATGCAACCGTAGAAGCTCAGCTCCCGCCGTCAATTGCAGCCACAAATGTTACAATCAATGGCACGATGGTCACCGAGACGCCAACCATTGACAGGATAAACAGGACCATCAACCTTATAACTCCAAAGAACATTGCGGCTGGCGAAAAGATGGAGATTGTAATCAAGCCTGCTGCTGGAATGATAAACCCTGTCTCAGGCTCATACAGGCTAAAACTACAGACTTCAGTGGAGCCACTGGACGTTGATTCTGCAATATTCAGCATCTCCTCGTCAATAGGCGGGCCACTTCTTGGAAGGAACCCTATTGTCAACGTTTCATACGTTGTTTCCACCCTCATCCAGCCAGTTGCGACTGGAGATGCAACACTTTATGTTGACAGCACGCAAGGCTGGGTCAATGGCGCTTATGGGATAATCGGGAGCCTCAACAGCCTCTTCACCAGCCAGATCATAAGGCTTGATTCAACCAACGGCGTTGGCACAGGAACATTGCTCCTTGATGCGCTCTACCCAGTGTCGCAACCATGGCCTGTCGGTACGCCGATATTCATGCTCAAAACAATGCAGGCATCGGCCCTGCCTCTTGCCCCGGCCATAATACCCCCTGGAACAGTGACGTTCTCGGTCCTTGATGCAAGACCGTTTGTTGGTGAATCCTACATTCTTCTTGGACCGCTCAATGCTACTGCAGAGCTCCTCAGGATTGCGCCGAACGGCGTCAATATCATTACCAACACCATCACTCTTGCCTCACCGACCATTCTCCCCCACCCGAACACTGATTTTGCCTTCAAATTTGCCAACAACATCGGCCTGGTCAACAATGAGGCATATTATTCAATAGCATTCAGAACTGGTGATGGTGGCCCTCTGACTGCAAACATATCAACAATTACAGTCACGTTCCCGTTTGATACCACCGTCCCATCGTCTATGCTTGCTGATTCAGTGAAGCTGTCGCTCAATGGCTACACATCGTATTCTGCAACGTCGGTTGCAACTGACCCTCAAAAGAGAAGTGTTACGATAACAGTTCCATTCAATGTCAGTGCGTCTGATACCGTTGGGATAGTCTTTATGCCGAGAGCTGGTATCCGCAATCCTTCAACACCTGGAACCTACAGACTGAGGATAAACACCTCATCGGAACCGACAGAAATTGATTCCCTTGCCTACTATATGGAAGGCACTGGCGGACCGGTCGTATCCGTTGATCCATGCACCAAGGGTGAAGTCGGAGCAAAATACACAATCAAGTTCAGGATTACCACCGGACTGCCTCTTGGCGGCCACATATTTATCACCTTCCCACAGGACACTGTTCTGCCATCCGTACTCAGGCAGGAGAACATTCTCATTAATGGAATGAGGGTTGTGGGTACTGTAACAGTTACCACGGCCAACTTGACAGTTGATTTACCGGTTCCGAAGGCACTCTTGGCATCGGAAGAGGTCACAATAGAGTTCTCTCCAGAAGCCAGAATAAAGAACCCGTCTTCAGAGGGTACATATAGACTCAAGATAAGAACAAGCCAGGCACCGGACAATGTTGATGTCGATTCGGCCGCCTACTACATCTGCCCAAAAATCAGCATGGGCAGTGTTGTCCTTATCCCATCCAGTCTGAAACTTAATCCCAATGAAACAGGCACAGTCCAGGTGCAGGCAAAAGACACCAATGGGAACAACATCACCTATAACGTGTCATATGTCTGGAGCACCGACATTGGCACACTCTCCGGAACATCGGGCGACAGCATTACACTGACTGCCCCGTCTTCCCCTGGAACTGGCACTGTAACATGCAAAGCCACATATCTGGGCAACACTCTAAGTGGAGCATGCTCGGTAACAATCTCCGCGCCGCTTGCTAGTGTTTCAGTTGACCCAATTGGTCCGCTTTCACTTGGCTATTCGAGGACCCAAACATTCACAGCCACAGCAAAAGACACGAGTGGCAATGTCATGAGTGGTGTAAATTTCAAGTGGACAGTTTCTGG